>Ga0307376_10000345_pt1 | contig 59613 bp, 55 predicted proteins | sample TR2MG_FD_202536 | JGI IMG/M metagenome (GOLD analysis project Ga0307376, IMG submission 202536) | Soil microbial communities from Risofladan, Vaasa, Finland - TR-2 | ecosystem: Environmental > Terrestrial > Soil > Coastal area > Acid sulfate soil | place: Finland: Risofladan, Vaasa | collected...
CTTAATTGCACACTAAAAATAGGGGTGTTTCAGTTCTGCCTCGCTTGGGCTTGGTCGTACACCTAAATAGTTTAGATTATCGGCAAAGTTCATTTTGTTGTCGTCTCCTGACATTTGCAGACAAACAGCACAAAAGGACGTTTTCTGCTTGAAATATGCCGATTTTCTTAGTAGTCGGTTTTCTTTTTTCGTTCGGACTCGCTGAAAGGCCGATAAACACTGTATTTTTAAGTCTATTTAACATAATACAAATTATAGGCAAGTCAGGACAGGCAGAAAAGGAGACAAGGAAGGCAGGAACAACCCAAAAAAAAACAGGGAATGCCGATAAACAGGGGGCAGGGGGGGCAAAAAAAGCGATTCCCTAACCGAGATCCGTACCCCCTTCGCATTATAGATACCCTGTAATTATGGTTGAGCACAATTTTTTTTGGCTATTTTATTGCAAATAATCAGGTTTTCCGCTACCTTTACAAGAGAAATGTACTAATTGAGTTTTGTTAATAAGTCAAGCAATGATAGTGGTAGTGTAGGGTGTAGCCAAAAAAGTTCTATAAAAAATAGTACATTCTTGCAAAATTTTAAGATGGAAATCGGGAAAGCTATAAGAAAAATACGGGATGCTAAGAAGGTTTCGAGGCGAAAATTGTCTATTGATTTGCAGATAGATTCCGAGACAATTAAGAGAATTGAGTTGGGTCATATTAAGAATCCGAGATTTTTGACATTGGCTCTTATATTGGATTATTTTGGTTATCAGTTTAATATTGGTTTAATCTCAGACAATTTCTTGAACAATGAAAGTGAATCAGAAGAAGATGAGTCCTTTGGATAGTTTAACTCATAGTATGGTATCTCGTGTCCAGAATTTAATTTATGCTATGGGTCGAAGGTCTATGAATCCGATTGGTTATGCTAATGATGTTGTTGTGCATATAGAGATGACTGAGGGGATGTATCGGGTGTTGTTGGATGAGGTGGGGGATGAGTTTTACCGGTATTATGAGGAGATGGATGCTTGGACTGCGACTATGGTTATTGACTTTGATTATTATGGGTTTAAGTTTTCTATGAAGTTTGATTATTTCATTCATATAGTTCCGAAGGATTATCCTGTGAACTTTTTGAGTTATACGGTATCTGTGTTATCTGATTCTCAGATTGTGAGTGATGTATTTGAGTCTATATACAATTAAGTTTTCATTTTTATTACTTGGCCGGGAGGGGTTTTGTGGGTAATATCCTCTTCCGGTTTTTAACAACTAAACATTATGGCAGAGAAAGTGATTGAGTTTGATGGGCCTGAGCCGAAGGGTCCTTTTATGGATAAGAAGGTAAAGGGCAAGGGTATTGAACAAATTAAGTCTTGGTTTGAGTCGAAGAGTGCTTGGAGGGAGTATGGTGGTAATTACACGAAGGATGGCTATGGCAATTATTTGGAGAGGTATGTTACTTATGTGAGTGGGCCTATTATGGTTGCGTTGGAGTTTGTTGGTGGGAAGGTGAGTGTTCATACTCATGATGGTAAGACGTTGGTTGCGTTTAATCGGACGATGGTAAAGAGTCCGGAGATGTTGTATGAGGTATTGGGTGAGTTGTTGGAGATGGTTGCTGCTGCTTCTATACAGGAGGGAGTGTAATGAATGCATTTTATGTAAATGCTTTAGCTCATAGGGAGGCGATTATAGAGGTATGTAATGAGTATGGCATATCGGAGTTGGATATATTTGTGTTGATGATGGTACATGGGAATATTCGTCCTATGTATGTGAAGGATGTTGTTAGGGTATTGGGTTCTGTTGATGGGCATAAGATTGTGTCGTTGGTTGAGCGGTTATGGAAGGTAGGGTGGTTACAGAGTCCTGGTCATGAGTTGCAGTTAATAACGAAGCGGTTGTATGGTATTAGTTTATCGGGTATAGCTGTTTTGGATTCGTATAAATATCATTTTGAGAATATTCATAAAAAATTGGAATTAGGATGAAGACATATACTACTCGGCCAAGGAGGTCGGAAGAGATTAGGGGGGAGATTGGGGAGGCTTTGGAATTGGTATCTGACATTGTATGTTCTACGATGGGTCCTGGGGGTCGCAATGTGACGTTACATAGTGATGCTGGCATATCGACTACGAAGGATGGAGTTACTGTTGCTCGTCATTTGAATTTGGAGGGTGGTGTTGCTAATGCTGTTGGGTTGTTGGCTGTTGATGCTGCGTATCGGACGGTGAAGGAGGTGGGTGATGGTACTACTACGTCAATTTTGATGTTGAAGACATTGTATAAGAATTTGGAGGATTTGACGGCTGACCGGGGTTTGAATTTATTTGCTGTTGGTCGTGGAGTTGATATGGCTGTGGATCATGTGAAGGGTTGTTTACATGGGATGGCTTTGCCGGTGAAGGATTCGGATGGTGGGATTGATAAGGCTTTGTTGAGGGATGTGAGTGTAATTTCTGCTAACAATGATGAGATATTGGGTCGGATGATTTCTGATTTGGTTTATCAGGTTGGGGAGAATGGGATTGTTGAGGTGAAGGATAGTATTGATGGGAGTACGTATGCTGTTAAGACGGATGGTTATGTTTTCAATACGATTGCGTTGAAGCAGTTTGTTCCTGTTGGTCAGAGTCATGTGGAGTTGGTGAATCCGGTTATAATGATAATTGATATGCAGTTATCGGATTATGATCAGATACGGGATATTGTACAGACGTGGAATGTGAATTGCAAGGATGGCAATGGGAAGTTACGTCCATTGGTATTGATTGTGTCGGATATAGAGGGTAGTGCGTTGGCTACGATGACTATCAATAGTCGGACGATGCCGATATGTGTGGTAAAGAGTCCGGGATTTGGGTTGGTTCGTAGGGACTTGTTGGAGGACATTCAGGTTGTTACGGATACTCGTCAGGTGTTTAACAATACGACTGGTCATACGTTGGATCGGTTTGGGTATGGTTTGAATGGGAAGAAGGAGATGGAGTTTGGTCGTGCGGATAAGGTGATTGTGTATAAGGATAAGGTAATTATTTCTAATGACAAGGAGATGAAGCGGTGGAATACGGAGCAGACTGTGGTGGAGTTGGTGGAGAGGTTGAAGGTTATGGCTTCGGAGTGTGAGGGTGAGCAGGAGCGTGGCTGGATACGGGAGCGTATTAGTCGATTGACGAGTGGAGTGGGTACTATTTATGTTGGGGCTGATTCTGAGTTGGAGTTGGGATTTAAGCGGATGGTTATTGATGATGCTCAACGTGCTTGTTTTTCTGCGTTGGATGGAGGGGTTGTTATTGGTGGTGGACAGGCCTTGTTGAAGTGTTATGCTTCGTTACAGGAGTTGATTGATACGATGGATGCTCATGGAGATGAAGCGGAGATGATTGGTGCTCTTGCGGTGTTGCGGAGTTTGTCTGCGCCAATTAGGATGATTATGAGGAATTTGTTTATGGGGGAAGCGAGTGTGGTGATGTTGAATGAGATTTCTAAGAGTGGTGGTGATAAGGCGTTTATGGGATGGGATTTTATGTCTTTTGAGGATGGCAATGGGGATGTTAGGGGAAATTTTGTAAATATGTTGACGGCTGGTATTGTTGATCCTGTGAAGGTGACGGTATCTGCGTTGAAGAATGCTGCGAGTGTGGCGAAGCAGTTATTGACTACGGAGTGGTTTTTATTTTTGGAGTCGAATAAGGATATGGATTTGGGTAAGATATTCTATCCGGAGCGTTAGGGGTTGTTTTTTTCATTGGTTATAAAATATGATTATGAGTGGTATAGGTTTGGTAGTAAGGGATATTCGTAAGTTGCGTAAGTTGACTCAGGCTGAGTTGGCTGTACGTTGTGGGGTATCGAGTTCTTATGTATCTACGATTGAGGTGGGTCGTCAGTTGCCGACTTTGACGGTTATGGAGAAGTTGGCTGATGGTTTAGCTGTTCCGTTGCCTATATTATCTTTTTTATCTTTGGATGCCGAGCTTATTCCGGTTGATAAGCAGATGTTGTTTGCTTATGTACGGAAGGAGGTTGAGGGGATATTTTTGAAATAAAGTTCTTACCCGGCTGCGTTTGGGCGTTTAGTTATGTCAGTTTTTTCATAGGGGATGCAGCCGGTTTTATGTTAAACATGGTGTCTAAGGCATCTGATGGGGATATGAACTGACGTACTGAGGCGCATGGTAGGTTCTGAAAGCGGAAACGCAAAGTCGAGGGTATCTCAGATTGCCCGATGTAAAGGCGAGGTGTAGGGTTCGAGTCCTACTATCCCCACTATTAAGAGTTCTGGTGTGTATTTATGTGTCCCCGGTCATGCTCATTCTACGGGGGCACATTTTAAACTAAAAAAATAGTGTATGTTAAACGAAAACAGAAGAACAGGTAGGACTACTCGACTGATTGATGGATATATTCAGCAATTGTTTGAGGAAGGAAGTGTTCTAATTAAGGACCATCATGATTCACCGGATAGTCATTGTTATTTATTCAGGAAGGTATTGGCTCGACTTAAAGCAGAGCATAGATTCCAAACGATGATGGATAATAAATGGGTTGTAGTAGATGAACCAACTTTACAGATTATTTTTACGGGCAATTACTTAAAATTATTAGAGGAGGGCAAGTCGAAATGATAGAAATAATCAGAGGAAACGTTTCAAGCTTAAAGCCGTCTCATGTCATTCTTGACGTAGGTGGTATAGGCTATTTTATCAATATAAGTCTCCATACTTTTTATGCTATTGAAAAGACAGGAAGGCCTATTGCTACAATATTTACGAGGTTCATTGTAAAGGAAGATAGTCAAAAGTTGTATGGGTTTGATGATGAGGAAGAGAGGGATTTGTTTGACAAATTGACAAGTGTATCGGGCATTGGCCCAAATACTGCCTTGGTTGTACTTTCTCACATGACGGTATCGGAAGTTAAGGTTGCTATTGGAAGTGGCAATGCTGATGCTATTAAGAAGGTGAAGGGTATAGGTGGGAAGACTGCCGATAGGTTGATATTGGAATTAAAGTCAAAGTTTGAGGCGGAGGTGAAGGATGTTGTTGCCGTTGAAGTTACCGGTCCTATTAAAAATGTACAAGTAATTTCGGATGCGATTGCTGCCCTTGTCGTTCTTGGTATTGATAAGAAAAAAGCTACTGAAGCTATTAAGTATCACCTTGGCCCTACTGTTCAGGATTATGTGAAGCAGGTGTTAGCAAAAATGTAAACTATGAAGTATTTTATGAATGAGAATACGCAAATGTTTCAGTATTTCACTGAGCTAATGGGTAAATTCTTAAAAGAGGTATTTAGTAGATGCGATGTACAACATGGCTTTGATGGAGAGGATCTTGCCGAGTATATGTACAACCATTTTTTAATGGAAAATCCGGTATATGGAGACGATTATTATTTCTTTCCAATAGACGATTATTTTAACAAAGTGGTAGTTCCGCATAAGATTGAAGTTTTCTTAGCAGGATATGCAATGATTCCAATGATAGAGGAATATAGTAAAGTTTTTAGAGTTGACAGCAATGAATTTATCAAGCAATTACTTGTACATGATTTGTCGAAGTTTTCTATAAATGAAATTGCATACGCTTTTTATAACTTTAAGGATAAGTCTAAAAATCCTGAATCTAATCGCATTGCTTTTGAATTAGCTTGGAATCATCATAAGCACATGAATCCACATCATCCGGAGCATTGGCTTGGATTTGGAAGGGCAGGTGTGTTGGAGAGTGAATTTGATATGCCCTATAAGTATGTCCTTGAAATGGTAGCGGATTGGATTGGTGCAGGTGAAATTTATGGAAGCAGCCTGGACGAGTGGCTGCCCAAGAATAGAGGAACTTTTAATTTCAGTTTAGAAACATCTGTTAGGTTGGACATAATCTTAAATGCGATATAATATGATAGATATGCCTGATAATAAAATGACTGTGGATGATTACAAACGGTTGCTTGATAAAATAGGCCTTTCTTTGTATGAAGCACCTGTTGGTGTGGAGTTATTAGAAGTAGTTATTCCGATAGAGCCTATGGGTGCTGTTCGGGAGAATAAGAATACGAAGTGGGGGTCCGGAGCTGCAGCTAAGAAAGCGAACGAATACCATGCCTGGAAACATTCTGTGCAAGTTTTATGGATTCAGGCGATGTTGAAGTTAAAATTACCGAAAGATACCATACCTTTAGGAGTTATTCACTCGTTTGAGTTTGGCTTGTCGATACCTAATCCGGATGTAAAGAGCTTGTCTAAGGTAAAAAGGCAAGAGCGATTGGACTTGATAGGTACTCCTCATAAGAAGAAGCCGGATTGGGATAACTTATGCAAGGCATTTATTGATGCGCTGTATTATAAGAAGGATATTGATGATGGGTCTATTTGGAAGGTAAGTGCTGGTATTGAGAAAGTATATACTGCGTATGGTAAGGGATATGTAAAGATAGTGTTCCCGATAATCAAAAAATAAGTTGTATGAAAAATCTTGTATTGTTTTTATTGCTAAGTATCGCTACGGTTTGCCAAGGGCAGCAGGTGGATACGGTACTGGTGTATGGTCAAACGAAGATGCGTATTATTGTGGCCGGGGATACGGTGATGATGTCTATCCGTCAGTTTGATGGCATTCGGAATGTGTTCAAGAGCTTTGAGGTCAGTGATTCTTTGAATAAGGATCAGATTGCAAGATTGAAAGAGATTATTGAGACCTCGGAAGAAATTGAGGAGAAGTATAAGAAGATGGATGAAGTTCGGGAGGCTCAATTGAATCTATACAAGCGAGAGTATAATACGCTTCAGGAGATTGCTGCTAATCAGAATCAGAGGCTATTGGATATTAGTGATAGTATTTTCAGAAAGAATAAATCAGGTATGTGGCAGGGGATAGCTATTGGTGCCGGAGTTGGTGCTTTCTTGACAAGTTTTGTTTTCATCTTAATAAGTAAGTGATGAGAGAAAAGATAATTATTGGAGTCGTGTACGTTGTTCTCACTGCGATTGTGACGACTATATCGGTTATCATTGTAAAGAATGCGATGAATAACTTTAAAGAGGAATTAAGAATTGAGATACGGAAGGAAGCTCAGTCTTGGTCGGATTCTATTGAGGTAAGTAGGAATAGAGTAAAGATGATTGATAGTTTGTCCTATGAGGAGATAACAGCTATCAAGGAAGATATTGTTTCGCTGTGGAATATCCGGAGGATGACTTGGACGGAAGTTCAGGAAGCTGAAAAAAAGGCGGAGCAGGAATTAGAAGAGAGGAAAACTATTGGTAAAACATTATTAGATTGGTAATTATGAATGAAGGACATTTCCCGTATGCCGTAGCCGATGGGCACGTGGCATTGAAGTATGAAGAAGGATATGTGGAGAAAGATGGTATCCAGGAGCCACACAAGAAGATAAAGATTCGGACGGCTATTGTCGTTGCCGTTGGCAATTCTTCCAAGAAGTCTTGGGATGAGATTAGCCCTATGTTGGTCGTTGGCCGAAAGGTGCTGATGCCTTCGGTGAATAAGCAGGAGTTCCGGATAGATGGTACTTCATATTTTGTGTGTCACCATAATGACATCAAGGTTATTGATCCAGCCGATGATACTACCCTTATGTTGGAGTTGTTGGAGAATCACATGAACTCATTGCCGAAGGATGTTGTGTCGAAGTTCACTCAGAAATTTGGTGGATTATGATTATTACAAATAACAGTGTACTAATACTTCCGGACCCAAACTTTGTTAAGGATGGAGAGATACAGTTATTTGATGCATTTGAGCCTGCTAAACATTTTTCTGTAAAGGGTACGGTATTGGCTGTGCCGAATAAGCTGAATTATTATGGGGATGAGATTGAACGATTGAAGCAATTACCAAGGAGTTTAGATAGAACTAAAACGATTCAGGAGCTAAATAGGTGGAGCTTGCCTTGGGATACGAATTTAGGCATTGTGGTTGGTGACGAAGTTTACTTCCACTACATGAACAGGATAGCAGGAGTAGAGGACAACTTGGTACTCGGCAAAGATGAGCTTGGAGAAAGGGGCTTATTGTTTGTTGATTATGACCAATTGTATATGGGTACGCATGAAGGCTTGTCATGGATGCTGAATGGATATATCTTAGTTGAAGCAATTGAGTATAGTGACGATGAATTGATGAGCTTAGGTGGAGGATTTGAGAAGTATGTCAAGTCAAAAGAAAAGCCTGGCTTTGGGATTGTTAGGTCTCTTGGAATTGGTTCTTGTGGTCCAAATAAATCTTATCTTGATGGCAGTGTTGAAGGACCTGAAGTATGGGATGGGATGGAAGTATTGTTTCGACATAGTAATGCGGTGCCATTTGAGTATAAATATCACAAGACTGTGAATGAAGGCAAGTATGCTTTTTACAAGATGCAGCGAAAAGATATTTTGGCATATAGATAAATGTTTGTAATTTAGTGTGGTAATATCATTTTTCAATAAAAAATTAAAACGATGAAAGTAAAGTATAATCCATTTTCCGCAGCAAAAATCTTGATGGCCCTACTCGTAGCTGTGCTAATTAGTCAAAATGTCTCAAAGTCAGAAGAGGTAGAGTTTGAGCCTGATGAAAATGAAGCCAATCCTGAAGCGGTTGGAGGTAATGTCTTGGCATTTTTCAAGCAACACCAAGCAGCAGCCAAAAAAGATATATCGCATCTGTACTATCCGAAGAACAGTGTATTCCGGAATAGCGATGTTCCAATGTTGCTATGGGCTGTAAGTGAAGAAGAAGTTGCAAAGCAATGGAAAATCAAAGAGAGCGAAAAGGTACAGGCCTTTATCGTTTCTCGCTATGGCAACTTAAAAAACAAAGCTGCCTATCAGGAATTGCTCAATAGGTTACGTGCCCAACAGATGCAGGAGCAGACAATGAATGCCTTGACATTAAAGGGAGGGGAGTTGATTGAATCAGGATTATATGCACTGGTACAATCTGAAGTTGGACGTAAATTTATGCTTGATCTATGGGCTGGCGTTGAGGAAAAGGAAACCGAAGAAGAGACGGAAGCTGAAGAGACGGAAGCAGGAGGCCCTGCCGATTCCAAAAGTTCTATTGACGAAGTGTAATATCAACTTAGAAAAGGCTATACTGAATGTATCGGTGTAGCCTTTATTTTTAAAGACATGGCAAAGAAAGATTATAGTGAGTTTGAGGATATGAGTCTAAATCCATTCGCTGTTCCGGCAGGATTGGCGATGGACCATTATAGGATATTCAAAGCGAAGAGCTTTTGGGTAAGGAAGTTTGATAATACTGACTATGAAGATACGTTCTCAAATGCGGATGTCGATGAGATTATTCGATATGCGGTGTTGCTGGTGGACCCTGAAAGTCCTATGTACGATGAACGTAACTTTGAATTGAGGATGGAGCGTTGTCGTAGGATACTCGACATTGACCCAAAAAGCCATGTGTGGAAAGAGATTAAGGAAGATGGAGAATTGGTGACGAATATCATTTATGAGTTCTTTAAAAGAATCAATAGCCATGTCTATGAGACTTGGTTTAGTATGAAGATGAATATCCATGAGCTTAACTCTTACTTGCGTAAGAAATTGAGTACGGATAGAAACGGTAATGTGGCCCAAGATGTAAATGCCCGTAGGCAATTATCTCAGGTAATTACTGAATTGACCTTTGAATTGGTTGAAATGGAATATCAACTATTCCCCGATGATAGGTTGTTAAAGATGATTAACGAAAGGAGTTCTGATGATGGACTGGGCGGATATGCCGAAGAACACGCTGAGGAACCAAGGTATAATAAGTAGCATGGACGTAACATTTGAAACAAAAGGTAAGGGGAAATGGCTGCAGGTATAAAATCTGACGAATATTTTTACATTAAAGAATTTGACTCTGATCCGGAGATGATAGAAATTGAAGGATTTGAGTTAGCTATTCCTTTGCCTAAAAAGCCAAGTAAGAAACATTTTAAGAATTACGGCAAGCAGATAAAAGACCAAAAATTTAAGAAAGAATTTATTCCACCTGATTTGCGGTACTGGGCAAAGCGAGACTTAGATGCGTTTGTGTCTTTGATGTGGCATAAGCGAAAGAATGGGGAGTGGTGGCTTATTGGAGGGAAGGAAGTTTATGTTCCGGGCAAAGCCTGGATGTTCTTAAATTTTTGGTACACACAAAAAGGTCCATTGCCCGATTTCCGTATGGAAGTCATTGACTTCTTTACCGTATGGGATTTTGCGGAGGAAGATCCGAATTGCTATGGCATTGTTGACATCAAGCCTCGGCGTATTGGAGATACGGAGAAGACATTGTTCTTAGTGTGGGAGCATTGCTCAAGGGTGAAGTATCAGCGTGGCGGTATGCAGAATGTAAAGGACGATGCTGCTGAAAAGAACTTCAAGCGATTGGTAAAGGGGAATAAGAAGATGATATGGTTCTTTCGTCCTACCATCAAGGGTAGCGATACGCCATCTAAAATATTAGAGTTCACCTATCCGGAACAGAAGGTCACTCGAAAGAAATTAAAAGAAGCTGCCCGAAAGAATGCAGGTGGCACTAAGGTTGTGGATAATGAGTATAAATTCAACCCTATTGAGAGTTCTATTGACTACGAGGCAAGTATTCAAGGCCGGTATGACGGGGAGCAATTAGGTATCTACCATTTGGATGAGCCTGGAAAGATTACGGCCTTTGACATTAAGGACCAATGGCCGGTAATTAGACGGGCACTATCATTGAATAATGACCGTTTGATTGTAGGTAAGGCGATATTCACCACAACAGTAGAGGATTATCAGAAGGGGAGTAAGAGTGGAGAAAGTTTATCTACCCTGAAAAACATTGAATACTTTTGGAAAAATTCAGACCCGACTAAAAGGGATGGGAATGGTAGAACGATAACAGGACTATATCGGTATTTCCGAAATTGCGTGTTGTCTGATGAAACGGATGAGTTTGGGTTTTATAATAGAGCAAAGACTATTGAATGGGTTATGAATACCCGACAATCGTTAGAGGACATTAGTGACTGGGACCGGCTATCACAAGTAAAGAGGCAGTACCCAATAACTATTCAAGATGTATTTACAGTCTCAATGGATGATTGTGTACTCATGCCAATCTTACTTGACCGTAGAAAAACACAGATTGAAGATGGCTTGACTTGGAATAATAAAGTTGATCCGGATGGCTATATCAAGCCAAAAACAGTTGTTGGGGATTTAATATGGGAGGGAGGAGCCTTTGGAGGGCTTGTTGAATTTTACCCAAATCCCAATGGCCGATTTGTTATAAGTCAATTTCCTACGAAACGAAACTTCAAAATTATCGTAAGTGATAATATAGTCAAGCCTGGTAATGATGATACTTATACATTTGGAGTTGACCCTTATGACCACATGGTTGAAGGTAAGGCTGGAGAAGATGGTAGTCCTATACATTCAAAGGGAGCCGGCATTGTGTATCGAAAATATAGTGAGCTACTTGACGGCCAACTTGAAAAAGATGAGGATGGCCGGATAAAAGAGAGTGAAGTTCACAAGATGAAGTCAGATACTTTTGTCTTGTCGTATGCCCATCGTCCACAAGATCCGCATGAATTTTATGAGGATATGCTTAAAATTTCGTTATATTATGGAGTGGCCATGTTCTATGAGAAGGATAAGCCCGGTGTAGGTAACTTCTTTAGAGCGAATAAGCTACCTACTGGGCAGACATTTGGGACCTTCCTAAAAACAAGGCCCAAGGAAACTAAGACTGCTTATAGTGCAAAGAAAGAGAAAGGGGTAAAGGCTTCAGTGCCAATTATCCAAATGTATGTAGATTCATTAAAGTGGCACGTTATCCATCGTATTCATAATTATCACCATCTTGACATTTTGGATGATTTTAGAAAGTTTAAAGTCCATAATAGGACTGAATGTGATATTACCGTAGCTGCAGGTATGGCACTATTGGCTGCCGGACAAATATCCATACAGCGAGTAGTTGAAAACAAGAAGCAGATGAGTAATAATGTTGCATTCTTTAGGAAACATAAATTTAACCGATGATTTATTTTATACTGGTGTGTAGCTGTATTCTACTCGTAAGTATTGACTCTAAGGTGTATCACCACATGAGTTTTAGCTATATAATGGCAAAGAGCATGATTGTAGGTTTAATTGCTTTTATGAGCTTAATGAGTGGGGTCTATATTGATTTTGGAGTTGCACTTAGTTTATCAATAGGTGCAATGTCTGTCAATTTTTTTGTATGTTTACTTGTACATTTGCATATATTTGTATTATATAAACTTAGAAAGCTTACAATTGCCTCTGTTTGGCTATCCTTTGGTGCAGGATATTTTATTGTTTTTATTGCTGTCCAATATCTTAATAACCTATGAGCGAAAGAAAGGATTTATACGTAGGAACCTCCCAGTTTCAAGATGGGTATAAAAAGGGAAAGTATAGTATGCCTACGGAAAAGGACCCTGAAAAGAAGGATAATCTTTATTATCTTGCATGGGCAAGGTATGTGTGGAGCCAATACGTATGTGACCGAACAGTTGTAGGATATGGTGGGTATAATGATTCCGGGCGTTCTTTTGAAGAGCTTAGGGCTTATGGGCTTGGCAAGCAAGACAAGTCCATATATATGGATTTATTGGATGACTGCGACCCAAACAAAACTGAGGGCTATCTGAATATCAATTGGGATAATGTTCAGATTATGACCAAGTTCAGGGACTTAGTTAGAGGTAAGATGATCACAATGGACTTCGATGTGGTTACTTCTGCAATAGATGAAACATCTATTAAGGAACGGATGACAGAAGTAAACCTAATGAAGCTTCTGACTAATCCGGTAATACAACAAGTAATTCAGGAAACAGGAGTCGCACCTTCTTATGCGAAGCTTCCTCCGGGCCTTGAAACGGCAGAAGATGTTGATATGTATGTCAAGCTTGGTGGGATTCGATTAAGCCAGGAGTTGATGATAGGGGATGCGATTGAGTCCACCAATTATGAGTCAAGGTGGGATACCCTTAGAGGGCATATTTCTGAAGACATTATTGATTTTAATATCGCAGCAACTATCACCTATCTTGAAAAAGCTACCGGTATTGTAAAGGTTGATCATATTGACCCAAAAGAATTGATTGTTCGTCCAAGCAAATATCAGGATCATAGAGATATAGACTTTGCAGGATTTGTAAAGAGAAAAACTATTCAACAAATACGCATAGAGAGTGACCTTTCTGAGGAAGCTTTATATGCCATTGCTAAAATGTACAAAGGTAAATTTGGCAATGGTACAGATGTAGGCCTTATGAATGATAGCCTTGACTATCAGAACACTACAAATAGTGGTATCAACAACGGGATAGGGGATGTGAAGTATAATAACTTTGCTGCTGATATAATGGAGTTTTACTTTATTGCTAAGGAAGCAGAAGCTTATGTAATTGGGTATCATAAAGATGGCAACAAAATATTTGACCAAGTTGACTTACAAGCAGAGTTAGATAAGCGAGACGAGAAACGAGGAAAAACGATTGATGAGAAGGAGATTGAGTATGTGTATAAGTGCAAATGGATTGTAGGCACTGAGTATGTCTATGATTGTGGAAAAGAGTACGCAGTAGTACGCCAAGGGTATAATGGAGTAAGAAGAGCTTTGTTGCCCATCACTATCTATTCGGATAGATCATCATCTTTGGTGGAGCGATGTATTCCTTTCATTGACGATTTACAGTTGGCTGTATTGAAAAAGCGGAATGTTCTTGCAAAGATGCCTCCGGGTCCCCGTATGGCTATTGATAAGTCTTTGTTGATGGATACTGTTCAAATTGGCAATAGAGACTATACCCTACTTGACTTGATAGAGATTTTCCCTAAAACAGGGGTACTCGTCTATGAGTCAGTAGGCGAATGGGAAGATACAGAACAGGCCGGTAGTAATCGACCACCGATTACATTTATGGAGTCAGGAGTAAGTGAGGATATAAATATCCTATTACAAGATGTTGCATTCAATATTGACCAAATGCGTCAAGTTACTGGTATCAACGAAGTTGCGGATGGTTCTTCGCAACAACAAGATATGTTGGTTCAGGTGATGGAAGGGTTAGCTTCTGCCACAAATAATTCCTTGCGTCCAGGGTTTCAATTATACTATGGGCTATATCAAAATCAATGTAGATATGTAGCTCAGAAATGGCAGGTAGCTGTTTTGTCCGGAGAAATAAAAACAGGATACGTACCTATTGGCGAAAACATCTTAAAGCCGGTACTACTAAGTAAAGACTTATATGACTATGATTTTGGTATTAAAATTGAGCTAAAACCTACACAGGAGAATAAGCAAGTGTTGTTGCAAGATTTGATGCAAGCTAAAGCCATGAATCAAATATCTACTGCTGATTATTTTGTAGTTTACAACATGATCCAATCCGGCGACTTCAAGAAGGCTCAATTGTATTTGGCTAAAGCTGCCGAACGTTGGCAGAAGCAAATGCAAGCTATGGAGATTGAAAAGATGAACGCCCAAGCACAAGGTAATGCGGAAGCAGCACAAGTAGCAGCACAAGCTCAAGCGCAAAATATGCAATTAGAAGCTCAACTCAAAGCGCAAAATATGCAACTGGAAGCTCAACTTAAAGCCCAAGAAAACGAGCAGAAGCATCTTCATCGTATAAAAGAACTTGCCCTACAAGGTAGAACAAAAATGGAAGGAGAGATGGCTTTATCCGCTATGGAGCAAGGGTTTAATAGTCCTGCGTAGTTTTTTTAATGCAATTGTTTATATTTTATAGATATTTTTTTATATTTTTGAGTTAAATACAAAACGAATTATGGAAGGTAATGCAGAAATGGGTGGTCAAGAAGTTCAACTGTCTGAGGAGTTTGCAGCACTACAACAGGAATTATTAGGGGGGCAACAAAGTTTGGAGCAACCTCAATTACCTGAGAAAATTGGCGAACTTGGACGGGAAGATTTTGAAAAATTGCTGGAGGAGGCCTCTGGTGGAACCATCAAAAATTTTAATGATTTTAAAGAAGTTACGAACTATCGTTCTGAACGCACTGAATTACAGAATAAGTTAAAAGAGTACGAACAAATTTCTAAGCTAAACGAGGGAGGCCCGAAGTTCGCAAATGAATTGGTTCAGAAATTGAATGACTTTTACTCAAACGGTGTGCCTGAAGAACAAATTTACGAGTTCCTACGAGTTCAGAAGATGAATGTAGAGGAACTTGCTGATATGGACGTTCTTCGCATGAAGTACAACAAAGAGTATCCTGGATTAACGGATGACGATTTTGAAAAGCTCATAGATGCTGAGTTCGGCGATTTGGAAGGAATCGGTGGATTGAAGATGAAAAAAGCTGCAATGGTGGGTCGTAAGGAGTTGGCTGAATTGAAAGTTAGCCTATCCGAACCGGAACATCTCAGAATGCAGAAAACAGTCCAAGAACAACAAGAAAATCGTTTCAAAAACTGGCATACCCTTTTGAATGCTACCCAAGGAAACAAGGAACAAACTCAATTCAAAGTCCCAGTAGGGGATGATGTACATGAGATTAACTTTGCGGTTCCAAAGGAATACCGAGATTTGTTATCTCGTGAAATGGCAAAGTATGCAACGATGCACAATATCCCTGCAACAAAAGAAGGGATAGCTGCACTCGATGACTTTGCACAGCGCAGCATCATGTGGAAGTATGGCACTGAAATTATGGCCACACTTTTCCGAGATGTACAAGCAACCACGAAGGACCAAATTCTTGGCAAAGTTCACAATATTGAGATTACCCCAACAGGAACAGGTGGCAATAAAGCCCCTATCCCGTCAAAGAAAACCCCAATGCAAGAAGCTATTTCTAAGATAGCAAAAGAAGGCATGAATGGGGCATGGAAGTAAGTGTATAGGTAGGGTGAAAAACAATTTCGTAAAAATTAAATTTCATCTATATGTCTTATAGTCCATTTGTAACACCGGGAGGTCAAGATTTATCTCCAAACGCTTTTAGCGATGTAGGTGGTGGCGTTCAGTCACAAGGCGTAATCAGCCAATACCAAGCATATAAGCCGAATGAGCTTGTGCAAGTGTTCGAGCGTCACAACTACGCTCCGAGCTTCCGATTGATGCTCAAAACGATGGGATTCCGTAGAGGCTCCTATGCGCCCACTATTGGTCACTACGAGTACCCTTGGCGTAAAAACCTTGTTACCGTAGGTGCTATCATTACACCTTCCGGCGGACCGGGAACAGATGTAGTAATCGAATTGGATGCTGCCGATATGTATAATGCCGGTGTGAATGTCAATGGAGTTGCTGCTCAAGCATCTTATCCGATCAAAAATGAAATTCTTATCTTCCAAGATGGTAACGCAGGTTTCATCAAAGACAAGAACACAAGTGTAACTCCTCACCAACTTACAATTTCTCCGGTAACGGCAGCTATTGACTTGGTGGCTTCTATCGTTGTAGGTCAATCGTACTTCGTTGCGACTAATGCACATGGAGAAGGTTCAGGCTTGCCAAAAGGCCGTTTGCCTCGTGTAATCAAATATTCCAACACATTCCAAATCGTAAAAACTGCTGCTTATTCAACGGGTAGTGAGTTGACGAATCAGATGTACTTCGAGCCACTTCCGGGCCAACCAGGTTCTTTCTTTGCGAAAGTATCAATGGATGCCATGTATCGCTTTGAGGAGAATTGTGATGGTGCTTTGATTTGGGGTAAACAAATTTCCAACGTTGTAGAATTTAATGCTGACCTTGGATTTGATGTACCGGTAACAGGTACAGAAGGTTTGATTGACTTCGCAACGGTAAATGGAAACAATGATACCTATGTTGTAGGTAACTTCCAATTGGCAGACTTTGATGATATATCTAAATACTATGAGCGTGAACGAATTGGTACTCGTGACATCATGGCATTGCAAGGTATTGACATCAATATTGAGGTTGAGAATACCCTTATTGATATTCTCGATGGTGACTTGGCTGCTATGTTGACCAAAAACTACCTTTGGGGTGACGGTGTATTCAGTGATGAGTTCCAACCTCAAAACGATGCTGGTACATTTGCCGTAGAGTTCAACTACCGTGCTGTCCGTAAATCCAACTACCGTTATTTCTTTAACTTGCTACACATCTTCAATGAAAATGTTGGAGCAGGTGCGAATGGCTACGACTATGCTAACTGGCAGGTGTTGATGCCTATCGGTTATGCAACGGAGAAACGCTCAGGTACAAGCACACCTACAATTGGTTATGAGTACAAAACACTTGGCAAATATAGCCGTGAAGAGGTTATTGCAAGCTTTAGTGGTGTTGGTGTTGCCGGTAGCGGTACTCCGTACTCGGTAGCAGTAAATGACAAGGACATTCACAATATGGGTATGGTGACTGAGATCGCCTTTCATGGTACTTGTGCCAACCATATTACGTTGTCTCGCCCTGCATAATTGAAATAGTCCATGTACTATATATAGTCCCACTTCTGCCGTTGTCCAACTAAGGAAGTGGGCTAATTTTAGTTTAGTTTTTATCATACAAAACAATTGTTCAAATGGGTTTAATTATTAACGGAAATATCAATGGGAAATCATATTCCGACCAAATGGTATCGGCAGATGAAGTCCTTGAAATATTCAAACTAAAAGAGGAATTTGCTCGCTTAGGTAAAGTTTTAAGATTTGACTTAGATGAGTCGAAGCTTAAAAAAGCAGGAGGGGAAATTCTGCATCCACAACAAGAAGCTATTATGTGTACTACCAATGGTACGATAAATGGTGATAATTTTGAGTTGATTTATTTTAAAACTCGTACTCGTATAAGTTCGCCTTCAAAAGGAACAGGAGTAGAGTATAACTTAAATCCTCGAAAGATTCTGATTGTAGGGATGTCTCACATGGTAAATTTGATGGATAATAAAGAGATGGGTGTCTTTATGTATCTACATCAATCTTGTGTAGAATCTCCGGTACGCCATATTGGTAGCCGAGTTATCTATACGGTCCATGACAGTGAAAGAAAGTCCAAAGAGGCTTTCAAGAAGAATCGTCTTATCATGGATGTTTATGAGGAATTGATGAAAGGGAATATTATGGACCTACGCCTTAAAGCTCAAGGCTTACGCTTAGGTAATATGACCAAAAAAGAGGATGATATTGTTCGGATGGAATTAGTTGCTCATTTCGAGAAAATGAAGCAACAGGGCAAAATGAACAAATTTATTGAAGAGTTCAATGCACCTTATTCTATGTTCACCGGATTGGTGATGGAAGCTATCAACCGAGCTATCTTGCAACAGAAGCAAGGTAAGGGGAGGTTTGAGTACGTTTGGGGGCCTGGAACAGACATGGAAGGCAATGTTGCTTGTGTAGTTCCTGCCGGAGAACAGCCCGTAGAAGCTCTTATCAAATACGCACACGGTAATTATGAGTATTTCTTGTCGAAAATTGACGGGGAGATTCAAAAAGACAAAAAGCGTGAAAAACTTGGCAGCTATTTGGAGCGCATCAAAAATCGAATGAACGAGCCTAACGAAATCACCGATGAGGAGATTGTGGAAATTGAAGCACTATCTGCTTACGAAATGGGTATTCCTGAGCTGATCGTATCTGCAGTTGAGCATGATTGCATTGAATATAATCGCAAGACTAAAGAGGTTTACCTTGTAGCAAAGGGAGAGTTGGAAGAGGATGCTTGCTTTATTCCGAAAGAAGGAGAGGATTGGAAAGAAGCTTTTACTGACTTTTTGAATGATGATAAAAATAGTGACTTGCTGAAGACTATTCGACAAAAGCTAAATGGGCATTTGTCTTTGTCCAAGAAAAAAGCAAAAAGTAAGAAGTAACTAAAACGAAATACTAATGGCATTTAATCCAAGTGCGGTATTCAATCTCTTAGAAGGGAATGTGAATTACCGGAAAATTGAGGCTCAAATTACAGCAGTCCCTACGCCGGGATTAGATGCCTATAATGTGTACTATCAAGTAGATGGCCCGATTGCGCCAATGAAGGTCCCCAACTTTGGGGTTCCTGATGGAGTCCTAAATAGCGGAAATCCAACGGCAATTATGCCGTTGGTTAATCTTCCGTTAGATTCAAGTGGAAGTACATTAGAAGGCCTTTATAAATTGACATATTGGATAGAAGATGTTTCTATTCCAGGTATCTATACAGAGGTAGTTTCTTCAATCAATTTGGATGTATTAAAAGAAGGGCCTGAAGATTGCCGGATACAAGGGAATATTCAATTTGAAGTGGATTGTGTATGTTATCGGATAACCATTACGGATAGAACTTTTTATGGAAGTCCGAATGAAGTTACACTTGATTTTCGGACGATGACCATCATCTATCCAACTATCCCCGGCCAAGCAACACCTACTCCGGATGCCACTACTGACATTACGCTTACGGTAGGATTTGATTACAGTAATGTAACCTATATCGTAAACTTGCTATCAGAATACCATCACCAAAATGAAGATGGGACAATTATAGTAAGGGAGAATTTGGTAGCTCAATTTAGCCAAAAAGTTGTGTGCGACTTTAACTTATGTAAGTTAATTGCGTGTATTACTGAAGCATTAGTGAAGCTTGAACACAAAGCTGCCCGATTGGGTGGGTATCCTAACCTTCCAATCGAAGAAAGGGACCTATTACAGCAGTTGTATGAGAATTGGATGCTAATGTCTATGGCCCGTGAATGCGGTGACTATAAGAAGGTATATGACATCTATAATCGCATTTCCGAATTGGTGAATTGCGACTGTGGTTGTGGAGACAAAGGACCAAGGGGCAATACAGAACATCCAATACCGGTATCCCCTTCTTGCGGTGGAGCCGGAGGAAATATTACGCAAATAAACGGCACATTGCCGGTGGTAGTAAATCAAGCAGGTCAAACGGCTGTTATCAGCTTAGACCCTTCATTTATTGCTGCTGCATTAGCGGATACAGTTGGATTACTTGGTGTTACTGTAAATGTAGGATCAGCAGCGTATTTAACGGCTACGCCAAATACTCCAACAGCAGGGAATACAGAATTAGCTTTTAATCCTTCGGCAGTCGGATGGAGTGCTTGGACGGTTCTTGATGATAGCTATGTAACTCAAGTAGCATCTATAATTAGATACTCTACGGTTCCAATGCCTGTCCGTTATGCTTTGAATACCTTTACTGGACAAATGAAAGTAGATGGACAATTTGAGGCTCTTCTATATTTCTCACCAATATGTCTAAATGTAGATATAGAAATTATATTACCGGCAGGTGTTAGAGTTGGTATGCCAATATCTGCGTTTAATAGCACCGGGGACTGTGTTGGATACGTAGCTCTTGTAAATTCATTTGGAGGTGCCCCTACGGATTATCGTATGTTTTTCTATCCTAATGCAGCATTCGTTCCGGCGAGTGTTATTTCAATAAACGGAATTTTCAACATAAACTAATATGGAGCCTTGGAAAGATTATATTGGGAATGATTCAGGTGTATTAGTTTTAATGCGTCCGGAAACTGCCAATGGAGCTATTTTGACTGACGACTATCTTGGTACAATAGGATTATTGTCAGGGATGGCATTGCCCAATATGAAAAAGCAGTTGGCCGAATCATTTGGTATCTTCACAAACTCGACAGAGAAGAAGGCATTTTTCTATGGGAAAATAAAATCGACTACCTTTCGACTTGATGTTGCGGAGTATTTCTTTGTAAATAAAATCTATTATAACCCATCTACGGACCAAGCTTCTGTACTTCAACTTTTGCAAGAGAATGATTTCAATACATTCTTAACAGATGTGAATACGGTAGAGTTGACAGCAGGGAACGGGGCAGACTTTTTGAATTATTTACTATGATAAATGTTCAATACATATTTGAGGCCACTAATGACTTGACACGAAAGAACAATGCCGGTTATACATCCTCAGAGGAGTTTAACCGGCATTTGAATCAATGCCAAGATATGCTTATGCGCTATTACTATAAATTATTTGAGGAGTCTCAAATAATTGTAGATAGCCTACTGCCTTTTTTAAAGGAAGTTCAATTGACGATTGGCACCAAAGGTGTAGTCCAGTTGCCGGTAGATTATCGGTACAGATTAGAAGTTGGATACTTGGAGATACTGAATGCAGGGTGCGAAGGAGGTGCCCCTAATGTGAAGCCAAAGCCTATGCATTATTTGGCTGCCAATGAGGTGATAGAAACCCTATCATCCCCTATCAGAAAACCAAGTAAAGCTAAGGGAATTTATAAACATACATTTGTCAACGATGCAATGTATGTTTACCCAATAGACTTAACCGGATATGTGAATTTCAAGTATATTGCAGATCCAATTCAAGCTGCATACAATACAACTGTTGATACTGTAAATAGGATAGAAGTGTACGATTCAGCAACTTCGGTTAATTTACAATGGAATGAGCAAGATAGAGATAATTTAGTTGATTTGTTATTGCTAATGAAAGGCATAAGCATTAGGGAATCAGCATTGACACAATGGGTTGCCCAAAAGAATCAGTATCTATCAAATAAACAACCATGACAAAAGGTGAAATGGTAGAGTTGGTTTATCTGTACGTTTCAGGTGGCCAATTGAATGCCGACATAAATATTAAACGAGAAGATATTTCAGCGATGTTAGCACCGGCTGTTAATCTTATCGTATTGAGGGAAACCCGAATCCGGAAACAGGAAGAACGCTCCATGTGGGAGGGAAGTTCTACTGGGGTGGATTCAGACTTTTTAGCGACCTTTTATTTGGACGTTTTGTATGACGAGGAGCGGTGCTTACGATACATTGAACCCATTGTTAGAGTAGTACCGTTACCTTTTAATCGAGGGATAAATACAATCGCATCCATGAATGGGGAGATTGAATTTAAGGGTCTAAAAAGCCAATATGAGGATCATGGATTACATGGTGTATTGAGGAATGTTACTCGTTATTGGTTTGAGCGAATTGGAGAGAAGCAGATTATCTTTTTTAAGAACATCCCCGAAATCGTAAAAAAAGTCATTCTAAAAGCTGTAATTTCAGCAAATGACCTTGGGGAGGATGACGAGATACCGGTGCCTTCAGGTACAGAATTTGAAGTATTGCAACTACTTCAAGGATGGTTCTCAGGAGAGAAGCAAGTGCCGGAGGATTTGAGAAATAATAATAGCGATGGAAGTGCGCCAATAAACATTCAGAAAAACCCAATTAGATAATGGCAGGAATACCAAAGAAAAACTTACCTCGCCAAGATGCTGAGGCGTTCAGAACATTCTACGATACCGTTGTAGATATTTGTTCATATATGGGGGATGATGAGGCTAAGACCTTATTTATCAAGGTGTCTCGATTCCTACGCCTTGCATTGGAAGAGTTGAATTTATATCTATTTGTGCATGGAGTGAAATCTGTGGTATTAAAAATCAATGATAACATGACCGTTGATTTGCCAAGAGATTTTCAGACTATGGGCAAAGTTGGGGTGTGTTGTAGTAATGGAACCATCCGTTTTATAGGAAGGAATGACAAATTGTGTGCGCCAAAAGATGTTCCTCTATTTGAATGTTGCGACTGCAATAAAGGCGTAAAAACTGAGGAAGAATTAAGTGCATTGGTGGCTCCGGAAGAGTGCTGTGCTGCTTGCACCTTCCATAATGTAGAAGGGATAGGCAAGTCGAGACTCGGCAGTGAGCTTGGCATCAATGGCCTATACCATAATTACCTGTATGGGTACAATCCTCAGATGTTCAGAAATGGGACTTATCGACTTGACGAGACCAATCATAGAATTATCCTTGGGGATGGTTGTGATACCATGCCTGGGAAAGAGATTATTGTAGAGTACAATGCAGCAATGACGGATGATAGATATGACTTGATTCCAATTAAAGCAGTCCCTACGCTTATGTATAAGACTGCTGCAATGATTAAGGCTAATAAGAATCCAAATGCGTCTAACTTTGAGTTTAGACAATTTAAGGTTCATTACCGACAATTGAAAAAAACATACGAAACATGGACCTTGGAAGATCTTGTAGCTTCCCTTCGGAAGGGATACAGGTCGTCCCCTAAAAGATAGCGATTATGGCAATGCCGGAAGAACACTTAAATAAGCCAAATATTTTCATTGGTGGCCTCAATCTTGATGACGATAAGCACTTGATTGAGGCTACTGATATGGTAGATGCGCTAAACATCCGTAACTTGATGGGTGGAGTCAATGGAGCTACTACTAACATGAAGGGGAATGTCTTGATTGACAATCCGGAGCTTCCGGCAGGGGTAAACACTGTTATCGGAGTATGTGAAGATAAGAGGGAGACAAGTGTGATGTACTTTGTACACAATAGCAATGGAGACCATACTATCTTTCGATATTATCCAACAAAAACAGCTATTAACCCAAATGGGGAGATAGAATTAGTCATGAAGGGCCAAGCCCTTAATTTCAATCTTGACTGGAAGGCACATTCGTCAAGATTTATTGATAGCAAATATCTATATTGGATTGATGTGTTTAGCGATCAGGATGCTATTGAAGGCAATCCTCCTCGAAAAATAAATGCTGTAAAAGGCAATATCGTAGGTAAGTTACTTGAATATGAGCTTTTTGCAGGACTTCCAAATCAAGGCCAATTTGCTGCGTCTCCTGGTGACGGGAATCAGGTAAAGGTTGAAGTGTATGACAGGGCAACGGCTACGCTTATTGCTGGATTCAATACCCTTCCTGCTACGTTGGCAGGGTATCAAGATGACCCTTATGGATTTTTAGACTACATAGCTACTCAGACAAATTCAAGCTTGAGTACATGGGTAGAAGCGGAATATTGCGATGAGTGCCGAGTGACGTTTGTAATGAAGCAAGCAACAACTTATCTTCTTATCAGCGAAACTAATCCACCTACCCCACTCGTAAATATCATGTTTGTCCGGTTGAATCATTATCCGGATACAATTCGATTGGAGCATATAGATGTTTTGAAATGGCCTCCGCATTGCGAGCTAACATCAAGATACATTGTCGATACTGAATTTTCTGCAAACAATGTTAATCAAAGTATATTCCAATTCCGAGTAAGGTATTGGTATGATGATGGGGAGAAGAGTGCTTGGGGCCCAATCTCCTTATTGGCATTGCCAATTGATAAATCGGGCAAATTCCTTAGTGGATTGAATGCTATTGAGTTGAATTTCACTGATGAAAGACTCAATGATGTAGATTCATTGAATATAATCAGGAAGGTAGAAATAGCTTTCCGTGAAGGTAATTTGGGTGACTTTAGAAGCATGGAAACATTGTCTCCATGTGAGATAGGTATAAATACCCAATTATACTATTTCCGAAACGATAAGCTATATTCGATAATCCAAAGTGATGACATTAACACGGATGGCCAATCCCAATCATTGAAGCTATTTGATTCTGTACCTCGAATTTCCGGGGCTATGGAGACGATGGCAGACTTGAAAGGGAATAATAGATTGTTCTATGGGGCCAATCTTGAAAACTACAATGGAGTAGAATGCCTTGACCTGAAATGGCAACTTGGGACTAATCCTGAAGATGAGTGTTTTATAAATATAACAGGAAGAGTAGATATTACATACCTTCCATTTGATAATAATGATGGATATTTCAGAACGAGAGATGCTGACGATACCGTTATAAGTGGATTTGTAGTTTACTTGGCAGGGACTACATATTACGGGATAAGCGAAAGTTTTGAAGTTCCTGCTGTGGTTACACCTACGGGAGAGTTTGAAATTAAAAATGTTCCAAAAGGCGTTTATGTTATGCGTGTCGCAAATTACAGATGTAGATTTGACGATACAAAAGGTCAAATATATAACTTAAATAATGGCATAGCATGGCAACGGACTTCTGCTGCTGTACTAAATTGTGCCGGGTCAAATGCTGCTACCGGATGGCCATACGAACGTGTTATTGATTTAACAGGTGTTGTAGGAAATACGTTTGATTTACTTACAGAAGTAGGATTTGGACCAATAGAAGTGATAAACTTAGAAAGGGGTACATTCCCATTAGCAGCATGGGGCTTAGGAGAGTATTATGTTTACGACAATGATGCTTTAGCAAGTACGAATGAAGAGCGACTTGGTTCTATTGCCGTAGAACGGCAGTTAGTTAGATTTACGGCAGGAAGAGCCGTTCCCGGAACAGACCCATATCCTGATTTTAATTTTCCACAAGCACTAACAGACCCATTTGTTCCACCTACTTCGGTATATGGCAACATGGTAACAGACCACAATGGCTTTGTATGGGCTATGTGGGCCACTCCTGGCAACCCTCAATCAATAAACCAATTTCATGTTGAAGTTGCAGATGTATGTGGTGTTGGGACAAGATTTTTAGAAGATGGGAATGCAGTGTTATTCCGAGGGGGATTAACTGCTTTGTATGCGGATACAGAATCTAATGTAAGTGGTGCCCTTAGACCATTATTAGGTTCTCCTGCACAAGATTCGAGTGAAGTTGCATTGCAGCTTATTCTATACAATACCGATGTAGAGTTTACAGAAAAAAACAAAACGATAATTAACGGAAATTCTGTTGAGACGACTAACACACCGGTCCCTGATGTATTATTTTTTTATACAAGGAATGGTCGTCAACAATTTACGGATGTTACAGGCGGATATTCTATATCAGTATATTGTCCTTACGATTCTTTTGGAAGAAATGATGATACCCTTTGGGCAACATATCCTACGGATAATTGCTACGAATATCCACCTGCTCCGGCATCCCAAGTGCCTAATATTTCTGACTTCTGTACAAATCCGTATGATATTGAAAATCCATTCAATGCAACACTTGTTATCTTCCCCTTTCTTGGAGCGATAGTCCAATTTGCTCGATACCTTAAATCAGGTGGAGTTTATAGGACCGGAGTAGTCTATGAAGACAGGGGTAATAGAAAATGTACAGTAGTTGAAGGCGATACGTTCCGCATTCCATTCTTTACCGAAATAGGAGATTTTAAGAAAATATCACCTACATGGAGTATCTATTCTGTTCCTCCTGAATGGGCTACGCATTACCGTATCGTAATAACTAAGGATAGTTTTTACCGAAGATATTTACAATGGGTAGCAGAAGAAGTTCAATATGTCCTTATTGATAGTGTTGGTGCAGCTCCAATTGTAACATCATTTGCAAATGGGAACTCTACCCATATAATGATAAAAATATCTTCGATAATTACAGAGGAAGATGCTAATGCCAATCCGGTAGAATGGTTCTTTTTTGGGACTAACTTACAAGGATTCAGCGCACAACCAAAAGATAGAATCCGACTGATATTAGATGAAGTTGGTGATTTAGCTATAACAAATGACATTTATGACTTTGAGATAGTAGGAGTGTTCAGATCAGGCACCGATTATTTTGTAGTAATCGAAACTCCTGAAATTTTCAAAGAGATAAAAGCCAATTGGCTTGTTGAGTTATATACCCCGAAGCTATCTGAAGAGGTAGTTTTCTATGAGGTAGGGGAATGCCACAAGATATTGAATCCAGGGCAGCCAAATCGGACGCATGAAGGGTCTTCTCAAAATCAAATAGTTGGCGTACAGCCGGCAACGGGATTCCTTGCAGGAGGAGATACCTATTGGAGGGATAAAAACTTTACAGTGGACAATTCTGTACTGTTCACTTATCAAGTTGAGAATCCTAACATTACGGATAGATTTGATAGTACCTTTTCGGATATTGGCCGGCCAAACATTAAGGATGATGATTTTGGAGAAAGGTTTTATTTTAATAGAATCCGATTGTCAGGCATATACATTCCGGACTCAAAAATTAATGGCTTATCAGCATTCCGTGCTATTGATGTACAGTCGTTGAATATGAAGTTCGGAAACATTATGAAGCTTATCCAGGCTGACAATGTAATGTTAGCTATTTGCCAATTCAAGACACAGCCAATTTATGTTGGCAAGGACAGAGTTATGGACCTATCCGGAGCAGGTTCTATTGGCCGAAGTGACCAAATCCTGAATCTTGGCAATGAGTTGAAGTATGACTTAGGTACACAGAGTCCTGAGTCTATTGTAGAGCAGGATGGTTCGGTTTATGGGATTGACTTGTATCAAGGAGCTGTTTGGAGATATAGCACCAATGGTCAATTCCCTATATCAAAATATAAGGCTCAACGGTACTTTAATGATTTAGGCAAAACATTATATGCGCTAAATCGTAAAACGACTAAGGTATATGGCTTCTATGATAGAGAGTATGATCTATATGGTATAACTATTGCGCCTAATAATTCCTATCCGGATGGGTTCACTATACTCTTCTCCGAAGAAAAGAATCGTTGGAATAATTTTGTATCTTTCGTAGGAGAATATTATTCAGGAGTAATAGATAGATTAGTTTCTTTCAAAGGTGGAGACTGTTATATGCATGAAGGCGTTGGCCACACTTACAATAATTTCTATGGGGTACAATACCCAAGTAGAGTTAAGTTTGTGAGTAACAATGGGCCAAGAGCTGTTAAGAATTGGTGGAATCTATCAATCCAAGCAGACAATCAATGGTATGCCCGTGACATCGAAGCTCCGGCAAGTTATTCCTACCCGAATGGGATGCGTAGTGAGATACCACCAATGGCCTTTTCTATTGAGGAAGGTATATGGAAGGCAGACTTTTTAAGGGACAAAATAGACCCAAATCCATCATTCAATACTATTGCCAATCCGGTAGAGCGTGAAATTTCTAAATTATATAAAGGCAGGGTATTAAGAGGTGAAATTTTGATTATTGAATTAGAATTACTAAATTCGTATGAATATTCCATATTACGTAGGGCAGATGTAGAGCATACCCTTTCTATGGATACAAAAGGATAAGATTATGAATCCATTTACACTAATGGGCGGATTATTCTCCGCTATCCCTGAAATTTATAAATTAACGCAAGGGATTAAGCAAAGGAAAGAAGGTACGAAAGGCTTAGAGGGCCTTACTCGACCTGAATATGTTATGCCTGAAGAGGCTAAAAGGGCACTTGGTATATCTCAAATGAGATACGCTGATAAGTTTATGCCTGGGGAAGGTGCTTATACGGACCGTATTGAGCAGCAAGCAGCGAATGCTTATGGGCAAAGCTCAGAAGCAGGTAATCCGTTTGCACTAATTTCTAATCTTCATGCACAATCGGGGAATCAGTTGCAAGATATGCAAACAAAAGCAGCTCAATTTCAGCTCCAAAACGAGAATGCGTATAAGCAACAATTGATGTCAACTGCGGATTATCGTGACCAAGAATGGCAAATGAATGAGTTTGCTCCATACAAAGAAAAATACACAGAGTATCGAGATATGATTGGGGCTGGGACTCAAAACATATACGGGGGCATGGATTCATTGGCAGCTATTGGCACAGGACTATTAGGTAGTTTTGGGCAAGGATTTGGAATGGGTGGCAAGAAAAGTGCAGGGCCAAATCAGCAAGCTATATCAGGTCTCGTAAGTGGGTATAATGGTAATCCTCAACAAGGGCAATTAGGACCACAAGAAATCGTACCTGGACAGGGATTAAATTCAACAAACTTTTTTGGATCATGGTAAATGTAGGCACAAATCAAGGAGTAGCGTATAGTGGACAGGAAGGGAAGGGTAAAGCCTTTATCCTTCCTGAAGGCGATGATTCTATGTTAGCTTTTCAGCAATTATTGAAAGGTGATGCGGAGAATAAAGATGCTATTAAGAAAGAGAAGTTAGACGCTGCAAAAAAAGAGAAGGAAACAAAGGCAAAGCTAAAGGAAGAGGTTCCGGATTGGTGGCTTCGCCATGATACAGAGATGCAGGGGCTAACGGATAAGGTTCTTGAACTTGGGGCCGGACTAATGGCTGCCGGAGTTGAAGATCCTATGGCCGGGACTGACCCTGGTTCTGCTTTATTCAAAAAAGAGTTGAATCGCTTAAAGTCTTTGGGTGGCTTGTCGAAACAATACAAGGGGCAATTTGAAGAAGACAGAAAGGTAATATTGGCGGATAAGGACAACCATTTTACTGAGGAGTCCAAGGATGCCTTGGTAAAATTCTATGACGAAAAAACCTTAGCTGAACGCCTTGTGAATGGTGACTTGCCTCCTCGTTTATTGGTAAAAGAACCTGAGTTCAAGAGGGCCGAGTACAACGGAAAGTTGGCTGAGGCGATGGGCAAAGAAAATAAGGAGCCTACTGTTGAGAACTTTAAGAACATGGTCAAGATGGCCATGAATGACCCATCTGCTAAAGGGTATCAGGATAATTTATTTACCGATATAACCAACTTAGAGAATGACAATCCGGATGCTTTTCTTGCATTGGAAGAAGAAGCCAAGCTCAATAACATGACCCCAATGGAAATGCTTGGAACGAAGCATCTCCAATCATATTTCGATGTAGAGCCTGTTGACATAACTGCTACAATAGAGAAGTTCATGCCGGCAGTAGATACTAATAAATGGTCTAATGAAGATAAAGATAACATTACTGAGTTTGGAGAAACACAAAAATTAGACCCTGTAAAGCTGACTAAGGCTGCTACGGCATATCTTGACTTTAATCCTAAAGCCCTTACACAGCTTACTAATAGCGGATTAGCAAAAGACAAAGCTTCTGCTGTCAAGTATATTGAAGAGTTAATGAAGGCGAGGTCAAAGGAGCTGACAAGTTCCGGAGTTAGACGAGAAGGCGATGGCTATGAAGGGACGGGGTATGGTGAGGATGATATTAAGAAAGCTGCTGATGAGTGGTTTAAATATCTATCCGGTGGTGGAGAAGGTACTGCTGCTGAGAAATTCAAAGCGCAGAAAAAAGCTGCAGAGTTCTTACGGGGGATCAAAGGAATTGAAGGAGAAACTTTTCAATGGGGTAGAACTTATTCTGCTGCTGCTTATGGTATCCCTGGTGTTACTACGGAGTACGGCAGTGAGGATGATTACAATCCTGATAAGATTGCATTTGGAGTATTAAGAGAGAAAAAAGTAAAAACGCCAATGGATGATGGGTCTGAAGTTACTGAAACAGTAATGGAAGATGATGTAATGGACTTTCAATTTACGGATCCAACGAAGAAAAATTATCTTAATTTTGACGCAGCATTACCTTACTTCGTTAAAGCTGTTAAAAATCAAGGTCGATTGTTTGAGCCTGATTTAGGAAGAGGGCCTGATGAAACGGAAGCAGAGCGTGAAGCGACTAAGAAAGAAATAAGTGGGGGTGGATTGAAAAGCAAAACAAAAGAACAAAGAGAATCTAAAGCAGGAGCATTAGATTAAATATAAAAATTATGCCTGGTACACCAAAGGAAGAAAGAAAGAAAATGTATGACCTGCTCAAATCTGAGAAGGAATACGATGGAGACTCTTTTGAAGATTTTGAAGCTGATTTCGGTACAGCCGAAGGTCAAAAAATGTTATTTGACCATGTTTCTAAAAAGGGGCTTTATACTAAAAAGTATGAGGATTTTGTTGGCAAATATTATGCTGACGTAAACCAAGAGCAAGTTACCGAAAAAAAAAAGGAACAAAAAGCTGCAATCCAAGAAGAGGTTGGTGGCGGTTGGTTCGATGTTGGCTTGCCCGAAGAATCTACCCCGAAGGATTCTCCGAAGCCGGCTACAATACTAATGGACCCGAAAAAGGCCGCAGCTCAAATTGTAAACAGTAACGAGAAAATAAATTCTGAAAGTCTTAATGAATTGTCAAAGCGCATGGGTGCAGCATTTGGCACGAATGAGGTATGGGATAATAATGTAAAAAATGCTGAGAAAAAGCTAAATACGGAGCTATCTGTTTTAGAGGAAAGAAAGGCTGCTGGCGACATTAAGGATGAAGCTATCTATAAAAAACTTGTAGAAAAATCTCAAAAAAAGCACGATAACACCGTAAAGGTTGCACAAGATGCGAAGCTATATGAAAGAAAATTGTCGAATGAAGGGATTGCTCCTCCGACTTATTTAGCATTAGAAACATTGAAAACCATGCAGCCGGAAGAGGAATGGGTAGATAAGCCCATTTCTGATAAATTATTTCATCAAATAGATGAAATGTCGAAGAAAGATGGTTCTTACCTATCACTTGATTTGCCTGAAAGAGCTGACCCAAGCATGATGATAATTCCTTTCTCAAGGAGTGCTCCACTTGCTGATAATGTAGATAAAGTATTAGATGCAGAGGGATTTACGGGAACAGAACGTTCCGCTATGCGATTACATCTACTACAAAGACTGGTTAATCAGCCAAGAATTGATAAAATAGAAACGAAATTAGCAAAATCCCTAAAGAAATTAGGAATGCCCTCTCCTGCGGAGTTTGAGAAAGAGGCTTCTATTATTCAAGACATTCAGAATAATGTAAATAATCAAGTTGTTAAGTATCGTGCCAATTGGGAGAACCAAGGGAAGGTGCTTGACGATGCCTTTAAAGTGAAAAGTGACTCTTATAAAGAACAGAAAACATTAGAACTTGAAGGACTTGTTGCTGCCTATCAAACTGCATTTGAAAAAGGAGAAGTAAGTGATAAGGTTGCAAACGAAGCAATTAAGAAGAAACAGGAAGAGATAAATGCTGAGTTCAAGACTATGTATGATGATTACATAGTCAAGCGTAGTGCAATTCAAGAGCAAAGTGCAGTAGAATATGGTAATATTCATAAGCTAAATGAAGAGTCAGTAGCGAAAATAGCCAAATTCAAAGAAAAGTATAAGCTGGTGGACGGTAAGTTCTCTGAAGAATACAAAGAAAAATACCAAGCGGTTGTCGAAAGTGTATGGGAAGAGCAAGATTTGATTGACAAATCGGCTCAAGCAGATGCTTGGAATAAAATGAATTACCTGCAAAAATTTGAGACATCCTTACAAGGTGGATTTATGAATTTGGCAGAGATGGGATTTGGCGGATGGAAGTATTTCGCACCTGGTGCGGAAATGCCGGATATTGGATTGATTGATATTGATATTGCCCGTAAAAATGCACCGGCACCTGATCTTGGTGATTTTAATTTACATCACCTATATAGCCCTGATTGGTGGGTAAAGAATTTAGGAGAGCAGCTTCCTATTATGTTACCCCTAATGGGTACAGGTGGAGCTGTAATGAAAGGAGTTACATTAGGATTAGGCACAAAAGGGGCTACGAGTGCCCTTTCAAATGTGCTTGGAAAGTATGGACAACTAACTTTACAGACTCGCCAAGCGATTGGGTCTGTTTTTGGTGGTGGTGCATCAAGGTACATTGAGTCTTACATGGAAGGGTCATTGACGTTTACAGAATCTCTAAAAGATGGTAAGAGTTGGGAGGAATCAATGAAAAACTTCCAAACTGTTCGAGATTCTAATCTTATGTTAATGGGACTGGATGCTATGCAGATGTATATGACTTTTGCAAAAGGGCCTAAGATAATGGCATCTAAAGCTCCTTATTCCGGCATTCCAAAGGGCTTGAAAAACGCATATTCCTTTGGGGGAAAAATGGGCATTATGATTTTCTCCGAAGGAAAAGAGGAGCAACTTCAAGAGTGGTTCCAAGCAAGGGTAAACAATCCTTACTTATCCTTTGGTGCATTCGCTAATTCTGAAGCAGGTAAAGAAGTGTTTTGGGTAGGTGGTATGATGGGCGTAGGGACCTCAGCAATGTTTGGTGGATTCCGTGACCGTTCTGCTATCGGTATGATAAATAAACAGGTCCAAAGCTATTATAGCATGATGGACTCAGGAGATGTTTCACTGGATGAAGTAGAGAATAGGCTCCACCAATTAGGAAGTACGATTGAAACATTAAAAGCTCAAGGCGTTCTTTCTGACAAAGAAATCGGGAATGCCCAAGAAATACTTGCACATAGTGGGCGTATGTTCAATCAAGTATATAATGGCATTTTACCATTTGAGTATGATAGTCCTCAGTTCAACGAATATTCAGCCCTTACATGGGAGCATGAACAATTAAGAAAAAAAGCGGAACAGTACGATAAAGCTGTCCCTAATGAAGATACAGCAGTAGAGAAGGAGTTGATAAAATCTCAACAAGAGAATATCAATGACCGGATAATGGAAATAGTATCAGACCCTAAAGCAAGTAGCTATGGGGTAGATGATATGCCATTGACAAAAACGGAGTTTGAGTCACTTGTATTTGATCCTGCAAACAGAGAAGCCTTAGACCAAGGTAGGCTTACTACTAATGACCCTGAAATATTAGCCAGGATGAGGTCAGAAGGCATTAAGGAAGAAATGTTCCTTGGCAATGCTGAGAATGTTATGACGGAATTAACCGGCAGCACTGACTTTTCTATGGAGAATGTCGATGATTCCATAATGATAGCAGAAGATAAATTGGCCATTGCCAAAGAGGAAGCTGCAAAAAATGAGAATAGCTCAAAATACCCTAAGTTCCTGAATGCGGAAAGGGATGCTCAAAGAAATCTCGATGATTTGAAGTATTATAAAGGGCATCTTGAAGAGCAACAATCTATTTTAGATAAAGGAGTGATTCAAACAGAATATACTCCAATCACCAATACGCAAGATTTACTTGATACTAAAAAAGATGATGTATTCGAGGGGCCTGATGGAAAACAATGGACTGTTGTAAACAACTCAGAGGGCAGGGGAATGATGAAGTCTGAAGATGGTAAGTATAAAGTATTTACAGCTTCGGAGGAGTCTATAAAAGAATTAGAAGGCTTTCGTAGAGTTTCGGAAGTCGCTGCTGTTACACCTGTTGTTAAGGAAGACATTACTCCGGCAAAAGAAGAAGGAGTAGTGGTACCCGAAGGGGATGGTGAAGTTATTCTTGAAAACGAAGATGGGACACCGAGTGTTACTGCTTATACATCTGAGGAAAATGGGGTGACAACTACAAGAATCGAGAGCGAACCAAATAAACACGGTCACAAAGGGATGGACTGGTTTAATGGAGAGTTATTCGTAAAAGATTACGGGGTTCCGGAAGCTGAAATCCTAAATCAATTGCCGGGGGCGGAAGCTATATCTGATGTCAATTCAGTTGTTGTTAGTGAAGAAAAAATAGATGCAGATGGTAATAAATCTGTTAGAATAACAGGGCGATACGAAAACCTGAACACAGGGACAATGGAAGACTTCGATATAGAAGTTCCTGTTGCTAATTTAAACTATACGCTTACTCCGGAGCAAAAGAAGTTGATAGGCGAAACTATTGCTAAAGCTAAGGTTGAACCCACTCCGGCCAAGGAGAAAGCACCTGTCGTTGAAGAAAAAACAGAAGGTGAGCCTACTACCGAGGCTAAGGTTGAGCCGGTAAAAGAAAAGAAGGGTGTTATAAATGTAAATGCCCCAAACGAGCAAGGTAAACTTAATAATAAAGAAGTGAATCTCGATGTATCGGATGAAAATTCTATGTACGAGATATTCAATTCTATCGGAGATAATGCCGAAATTGATATAACAAGAGACCCTAAGAAGTTAGATCGTATGTTGGGAATGCCTAAAGAGTTTATGCTTGGGGCAATAGAGAATCCGCCTAAATCATCAGTTAAAACAGGTGAAGATTTACTAAATAATTATGAGATTATTCCTGGAAAAGTTAAAAAGGCTGGGCAAGGATATAAGGTAACGCAAAAAATAAAACTCGTTCCCAAGCAAGGGAAAAGTGTAGTTACACCTATCACCGAAACCAAAGTAGAGCCGGAACCTATTATAGAGGAAGAAGAAGATGTTGAAGGTGAATTGCAAGACACCCCTATCAATGCGGCCGAAGATGTTAAGCGTGGATATAGGGTTGTTGGTGGTATCCGATATGACCGTCCGGCTGTTATAGAAGATATGCATACCGGCGATGAGATTGGAGTTCGATTTGGGCCAAATGATAAGGTTCAAGCTAAGTTTGCAGTAATGGAAGCAAGTGACGTAGAGCAGTCACACATGAAAACCATGCCCAATCCTAAATTCTTTGTCAATCAGCCAAAGGGTAGAGGGCATGGCGACTTTATGAAAATCACCGGAACCATCAAGGCGATGGCCTTAGATAATGAAGCGTTGGCATATTCGGCCAATGCTTACTTTGGTCCACCGGTAGTCAATACAAGGGGAGAAGTCCTACAAGGGAATGGCCGGACTGAGGGTATCAAGATTGCTTATAACGAATATGGGAGTAACGCTGCGAGCTATAAGCAATACCTGATTGACAATGCAGCTAAATTCGGACTGGACCCTGATGTGATAGCAAAGATGGAACGGCCAATGATGGTTCGTGTCATTGATGTGACTGATGATGCCGGAAAGAAGCTGTCGAGCTTTAAATCTTCTGACCTTGAGGATCAAGGAGGAGCGAAGAGCGAAGCTATTTCAATGGTTCGTAAAGTTACGCCTGAGCAATTAGATAGCATTATTAGTGCTTTTGAAGGTAGATTGGATGCGTCAAAGTCTCTAAAAGAGATTGTGATGAATATAAAAATAATCAATGCCCTTCATAAGGCAGGGGCAATTTCGGACCAAGACTATTCCTCCGGAGTAACCGGTAGTGTTGTTAGTTCGGAATTGGCAGATAAAGCTGTCTCTTTCTTTAAGCAATTAGTATTAGAGGGGGGTATTCCTGACTTAGCATTTCACTTAGATCAATTGCCGTTCTATATCATGGATGGCATTGAGCGTTCAACGGTATCGCTATTAAGTACGAATCCACTACGGGATATTATGCCCGACTTGCACATAGCTATCCTTGGTGTTAGAGATTATCTATTCGGTAGAAAAAGTCAAAACTTAGGCAAATCTCAAACAATTGAGGATTGGTTAAATATTCTCGAATCGGATGGTTCAACGAAAAGAGACCAATATACACCCGTAGAGCTTGCGTTGATAGAGTTTATGGTGGATAAAACGGCTAAACAAAAAGAGATTGCTAAATTATTTGCCGACTATAAAACAGCAGTAGAACCTATTGTGGGGGATATGTTTACAGAATCCTTTGACGGTATATCGAAAGTAGAAGCTATAAATCAAATTCTTGGAACAAATATAGACGAAAATGAAAACAGAAGAAAAGAACTTGAACTTTCCCGAACTGGTGAAACAGCAACGGGAGTTCCGAGCAAAACAGAATCAACCGAAGCAACAACCGGAGAATCAGGAGAATCGGTTAGCAAACAACCTACTACAACTGAGCAAGAACGCCAAATTGATAGAGATGAATCGGAAGTAGAGCCTTCTGAGATGGAAATGAGCGATGTCTTTGCTGAATTTGATAGACTAATCAATTCAGGAGTAGATCATGTTATTGCTATGGATACAGCGATGTCCTTAGCTGAAAATTCAGGACTATCGGCAGAGGCCTTGGAAGAGATTGAGGATATTTTGGAGCAGGATGTCAAGCTTGAAAAAATCAAGAAGGGCGTTACAGAAAAAGCTTCCGAAATAGAGATTGAGCTATCTGAAGATGTAACGCCGGCCAAGGTCGAAGAATTGGCTGAGGAGAACGATAAGCTTCTTGATGAGGCTATCCTCCCTACGGAGCTAAATGATGCGCTGATAGACCAATTAAGCCAAGGTGGATTGATTAGTATTGATGATGCCCATTATGCTAAAAAGCATTTAAAAGAGCCTAATGAAATTACGCAAGATTTCTATGACTTAGCTTTATCCAAGTTACCTGAATTTGCCGAAAAACAAAAAACTTCTAAAAAAGCTAAAGCAGAAAGAGCTAAAGCAGAGAAAGTCACTGGGAAGAAAAAAACAAAACCTACTGAAGAGAAGGCTGAAAAACCAAAAAATGCCAAAGAGAAAAACACTCAACTGGATAAAAAACTCGACATAGCTAAAACTAAGTTGCAGGATTTGTTGGATAAACTAAAAAATAACGATAAGAGCCAAAAATCAGGTGGGCCTACTATTGGAGAGGTACGTATGGCTGCAATGACTTATGGTGCGCTTTATGCTGATAAAATAGCTGAGATTCATGCAGATAATCCGGAAAAGATAAACAAGGCAAATTGGAGACAAGGCATGATTGATACTTTTGGAGATATTATTAGTCCTTATTTGGATATGATTTTGGGAATGACTACACCTCCATCTGTCCATAATGACACTCCTATCCTATCTGACCATATAGCGAATCTCAGGAAGATTGCCAAGGGCAAAGAGGTTGTTATCAATACAGAAACACCTGCTCCGGAAGGAAAGCAGGGCAAGCCAAAGGTAGATGAACGAGTAGGTAATGAGAGACCTCCTATAACTTATGTGAATTATGAAAAGCTACCAAGCTCAGTAGATGAGTTTATTCCGGAGTCTCGATATGGCACCGAATTAGACAAACATCAACGATTTGCTGTTAATATGGCTTTGACCAATTTCCTATCCAATGGCAAGCGTGGATTCTTATTGTTAGATAGTATGGGAGTTGGTAAGACTCGTCAAATTATAGCCACTGCTATCGAATATGCGAAACGGACCGGTAAAAAGGTTGTTATCGTAACTCAAAATCAACAAATAATTGATACGGCATTCATGCCGGATGCCTTGGCTATGGGGATAGATTTAAGTAAGGAAAACGTTGAGCTTATTACCTATACCCAATTAGAAAAAGCTTCTAAGAATCAGTATGGGCTGGTAATCTATGATGAATCCCAAAACTTGAAAAATCCAAGCAAAAGATTTGAAGCAAGTGGAGCAATAGTTAGTACCCATGTCATGTATTCTACGGCTACGCCTGGTGATAATATAGGTAATGCTATATATTTCCTATCAGACCTACTTGGTATTTCAAGGGAAGAAATGATGGGGGAATTAGGTATTACTAAAACAAAGGAAGGAACTTGGGAGCTTCGTGCTAACAAGTCGGAGCTGGATGCCATTACTGCTATCAATGATTACATTCAAAAGAGCTTTGAGGATGGGCAGATTATTCGTAGAGAGTACCCTTATTGGGGTACTATTGGAGAAGACATTATACCAATTGACTCTGATCAAGAATTAGAAATTGAAGGAATCAATGCTGCTTATGATGAACAGATAGACAAAACGAGACCTAACCAAACATTCTATGATGGCAAAACCGGCCAAATGAAAAACTCCGGTAAAGGTAGGAGAGGTTGGGATAATCGGTATAAAGGCTTATCGGATGATGCTGCTAATGTATTGGATGATGACATCATCCGTTCATTGAGGGAGCAAAAAATCAATATGCTTGACAAGCTTGTAGAGACATACAAAGTTAAAGCTGCTGTTTTGCGTATCAAGGCCAACCTGGCCGAAGGAAAAGCAGTAGTCGTTACATCTCAAAATGTGAACGAGCTAAATATTAAAGGATTAAATGGCGACATGACTACAACGGAGAAACGCCAATCTTTCCTACAAGAATTAGCAAAAGCCTTAGACAAGGCTGGTATCCCTTATGTAGAAATAAATGCAAAAACTGACAAGTCAAAAGCAGTTGAGGATTTTCAATCAGGGAAAGTAAATGTAGTAATAGGCTCCATGCAATCTATGTCCACTGGCATTAACTTAGATGATGTTACCGGAGACAAGCCAAGGGTATTGTATGTTGCTTCTGCTTCATACGATGCTAATGCATTCAATCAGGTGCAAGGAAGAATTTCTCGTAGGAATACAAAAACACCTGCTGAGACAAATATTCTATATGGCAATACTGCTTCGGAAACAACCAAAAGAGGCAAGGTAGAAAGAAAGACAGGCGTACTTGGAGTATTCCAAGGAGCCGGATTAGATGCGGATAGTGCCAAGGAAATCGAAGAAAACGATAAATTACGTAAAGGTAAAGCCTTGGATCGCAAAAAACCTTATATCGAAACTTTTGAGGTAAAGGGGTCTATTGTATCCGGAGGCTTCATCCTGGTAAAGGATTCATTCGACATTAAAAACCTTCTCAAAAATATTGGGGCAAAACCTCATACTAAATGGGAGAAACAATCCGATGGTACGAATAAAAAGGTATTCCAAGGGTGGGAGTTCCCAATCAGTCGTAAGGCTGAGATAGAGGAGTTGGTTGAGAAGTATAATGCAGGGGAGTTGGATATAAATTATGCCCGAAATTCTAAGGCTAATTTTCAATTTTCTACGATGGCCGGCACAAATGCCAACCGTCAAGTGAATGCTACTGCTCCAAAAGGAGGTACTGGCACTGCTCCTCGAATAGACGTATCTGTTATTACCGGTAAAAAGCCAAAACCTATTCGAGAGATTATTGGGGACGTTAGAAGAGCTTTTACTGTTTACATGAAGTATGGCAAATATCAACCTGGCAGCCGTGCTGCCGGTTCATATCAGGCAGTAAATTCTGCTATCCATGCAGCAACACCTAATGATATAGATGTAATTGCACATGAATTAGGACATCTCCTCGATGATAGGCTAAAAATATCTCCTATGGATGATGCATTAGATACGGAATTGATGGATTATTGGGCTTATGGGTCTGCTGCTCCGGCAAGCCATCCAAATCCTCAGCAATATATCCGTTCTGAAGGTATTGCTGAGTATATCCGTGCAATGATATACAATCCTGCAGAAGCAAAGTCAAGGTCCCCTATCTTATGGGACTTGGTAATGAATAAATTATCAGAGGCAGAAATTAAAGCGTTAGAGACGTTTTCAGAAGATGTTAGAACGTTACATGGTGCTGATATTTTAGATCAGATGGCAGCCACTATGCAAGAAACTGAGGCTGATAGAAAAGCTCGAAGTAATGCTTATCAAAACAAGAAAAGAGCTTGGGATAATATGATGCGCCGATTTGGATTCAAATCGGATGGAATGTCTAACTTTAATATTACGTGGTGGGATAAGTTGAATCGAAATTGGGCAGACAAGTATGCTCCATTTAAAAAATCTATGCGTGAATTGCAGAAGATAAATGGAGTAACAGAGCAAGATATTCTACCGGAAGATAATCCATACACACTCGCAAGGTTATTCTCCGGACTGGGGAGTAAGATTAAGAATATGTTCCAACAAGGAGTTGTTACAATTGGCAAAGATGGACTCGGATATTCTCGATTAACTGATTTATCGGATATTAGTAAACAAACCTATTTCAATAATGTCAAGAAAGGTGATATAGTGCAAAAGGGTGACGATAGTTACACTGTTGTTGAGGTCGAAAAAAAGCCTGGCACTAAGGATTCTGTTAAGATAACTGCATTTAAGAACTATGGGAAGGATGTAGATTCTTCCAAGTCAATTGAAATTGTATTTGGGTCAAAAGAAGCTACTGAATACAAAAAACAATCGCCTATTACAATGGATTGGCTGTTAGCCCCTATTCAATTGGCTATAAATGGAAAATCATCTAAATATGGTGCTGTTTCATTTAAGGGTAAAAATGTAGCGATAAGGGATTTTAAGGATTATGTAGGATTCTACATGGTAGCCGAAAGGACTATTGAATTAGCAAACAGGTTTAATAGAGAGGATGTTCTTACCGGTATAGGTATTGGCATGACAGATTTGGATGCAGCTCAGAAGTTTTTAGATAAGTTTGAAACAGAAGGCCCTGCCTTTCAGGAACAGGTACAAGAGGCAGCTCGCCGATACCGGATATTCGCTGATTCTATGTTACGATATATGCTTGACTCCGGAAGGATTAGTCAAGAGCAGATTGACTTAATTAAGGCCAATAATCTCCAATACGTTGCAATGCAACGGGTACAGGATATGAATCCTGGAGAAGATTTTGATTTTATAGAGTCATCCGGTGGAGGCCAATTTAGCCTTGACAAAGCTGTAAAAGGTTCAAAGAGAGATAGATTTGACCCTTATGAAAACTTAATGACTAATTTTCATAAGGTAGTGGAGAGTTCTGACTTGAATCAGATTTATAATGCTTATGTAGATTTGATGAGAAATGATAGGTCTATGTACGAAGGAGATGTAACTCCTACGGCAGATATTGGCCGACAAATTCATATAACTCCGACTACTGATATTAGCAACCGGCCAATTATTATTGTTTATAATAAAGGGGTAAAAGAATATTGGGAATTAGATCAAGATGTATATGATTCAATTCAGCTAATTTCTCGTAGCATACAATATTCAGATGTTGTTAAATTGTTATTGAAAATAACAGGTGTTTACACCAAGGTTCTTCGTGGAACCGTTACAAAAAGTCCTATTTTTGCCTATCTAAGAAACTTGCCAAGGGATATTCAAGCAAGATGGGTTCAATCAAGAACAGCAGGGAAAGCAGATATTGCAGGATTCAGGGAGCATTACTTAAAGTTAGGACTGGATGAGAATACAGTTGAGGGGCTTATTAAAGATTTGAATAAGTCAAAAAAAGAGACTATATCTAACTTTGAGTTATATGGTGGGGACCAAGCAGGATATTATACAAAGTCTCGTGAACATTACTATGCTGCGATGGATGTAGCTATCAGAAAGATGGCAAAAGAAGGCAAAATTGTGATAGATTCTCAGACATTATCTGAAGTTTGGGATAACTATGACAATTGGTTAGCAAAGGGGGAGCGTAGCACCCGTGTAGCTGAATATAAATCGGCATTCAAATACGCTAAGACGAAATTGAAGTATGACGATTATAATGCATCTTTATATGCAGCATTCCAAGCGAGAGACTTAATGGACTTCGCTGTTGTTGGGGTTCACATGGATTTCTTTAATAAAATAATTCCGTTCTCGAATGCCTCATTACAAGGTACATTGAGAACGATAAAAGCATTCAAGGAAAATCCAAAAGGGACTTTATTGAAATGGATGTTGATAAATGGTGCGCCTCATGCTTTGTTCATGGCTTTATCTATGCTTGGCGACTATGAGGATGAGTATGACGAATTGCCGGCATATCAAAAAGATATGTTCTATAATTTCAAGATACCACAACTTTCTAAGGACTTATGGTTCACTATACCTAAGCCATTTGAGTTAGGTATCACAGGGACGGCTTTTGAAAGGATGGCTACAATGATTAAAAATGGAGAAACATTCGACAAAGCATTCCAAGGATATAATGGTAGTTTGTACCGTGCCATGATACCGTTTGCTCCTGAAGATATGCTTGGCCCGTTCAAAGCGATAAATGAAGCAACATCTAACTATTCTGCGTTCTATCAATCGTCAATCATCCCTGGATATGAGGAACCATTGGCCGTTGGGATGCGAAAAGGGACATCAAAGGCATCTAACCTTGGGAAAGTAATTGGGTCTGCAATGGGATTTGGTGGAGAAGGGGTTGATCCTCGTAAAGTAGATTATGTTATTAAAAACTGGTTCTCTTATTTTGGGGACTTAGCTATGAAAACATCAGATCTATTCCCAAGCGGAGAAGAAGGTGATACGGGTTCTAACGACTTTAACTCAGGTATGTTAGGGGTGCTTAAAGATAGGAATCCCGGCAAGATGCGTTCGGTACAGTATATGTATGACAACATGGGAAAATACAAGCTATGGGATACCAAAGATGGAGAAGGGCTTAAAGCCCAATTGGGAGGTATGAATGATTTGAATACAGGAGAAGCACGGGATGAGCAAACAAAACTTATTATTGAGTATTCCCGTAATATAGAAAAAAAATGGAAAGCCAATATTCCAATTTATGACAAATTCCTTTTAGGTAAGGATGTAGAAATAAATGGGAAAATTTATAATAAAAAAAATACGCACCATGCTAAAAGAGTACGCCATTTTTTGTTTAATAATTAAATTTATTATCTTTACTTAATATAAAGAAAATCATACTATGCTGAGAGTAACAAAATTAAATGGTGAGCCTTTGCTTTTGTCGAACGAAGATGTTGACAGGATAGAAAAATCAAGCGCAACAGATACAATAGTGTATTATAGCTCGTCAAAGAAAGAAGTCGTACAAGAAACTCCGGCAGCTATCTATGCTACAATAGGACCAAAAGCAGCATTGCTTGTAACATATTCAAACAATACGAGCGTTGTAGCTATATTGATGATGCATGGCATCAAGTCTATTGAAGAGTACCCAGGGAATAAGAGTAGAATATCATTCAACTCTAAAACTCCGCTTGTTGTAGAAGAATCCTTACCAACATTACAAGCACAGATAGTTTCTGCAGGCGGTGGAGGTGGATGTTTACCTATAAACAATTTTACATGGTCCGGGGCACCAAATTACTTGCTTACCATTACGGATTGTGGTAGCCCTTATGTAGTGGATTTGTCAGACTTAGCACCGGACGGTACTGTTGTAGCTGTATTGTATAATCCCCTTACAAGAGAACTTATCATTGATACAGATGAGCCAAATCAATTTATTGTAACTGTACCTGATTTCTTAGTAGGGAATACAGTATTTGTATCTCCGGATGGTAGTGATGATCCTCTGACAGGGGGTAAAAGGGAGCGAATTGATAGACAATTCGCTACACCTTGGGCAGCCATTGCCTCTGCTCAATCAGGCGATACCGTAGTTGTTTATCCAGGCACTTATACGTGGCCCAATCAGGTAACTACACAACGATTGATAAAAAATGGCGTAAATATGTTCTGCCATCCAGGTGTAAAGATAAACTTTACATCTACTGCTACGACTACCGGCACTTCCCCTTTTTCTGATGATAACGTTCAAGTGATAGGTGGTATCTATGGACAAGGGGAGTTTACTTTTTTAGGCACAAGTCCGGGTAACCTGACTATAGCTCTTCAAAACATCAACTCTGAAGTTACGATAGAGTGTAAGACATTCTACAACAGAACCCGACTCACTTGTACAGGAGCCAAGAAGTTTATCATGCGTGGGGAGAAACATAGCGGTGGAGATACTTCTATTATACGTATGTTCAATGCTACGGCACAGCCTACCATATTTATACATGGGTTTGATGAAGTAATACAAGACAACACTTATAATCCCTCTACTGCCGGCAATGGTGTCTTCTCCCCTTATCAGCTACGTAACTTTACAGAACAGGGTAGCATCAATATCAAAGCAAAAAGATTACAGTACAGAACTTCTTTCTTTTCACAGGGATTGTTTTTCTGTCAGCTTCTCTCTTGCCCCGTAAATATAGATACGGAAATAGAGTATCTTGGCGATGGTACAGGCTATGATGCTCACTACAACCTTATTGGTAGCTCCGAAGCTTGTAGTGCTTTATGGAATGTAAATGTTAGTTCTAAAAACCATTCAGGTATGGGATGGCGGTGGGGAGTTGGAGGAGGCGTTGGCCCGAACTATGGCAAGTTTACTTTTACCGGAGTACACAAAACACCTATTTCCGGAACTATAAATGCAGCCGGACGAGGAACTTTCGTAGGTATGTCAGCCGGGTCAAAACTTGATATGGAGCTTGACTTACAAGTTGAGAATCGAACCACTACTCTTGATTATTGGTATGACTGTATTATCAATAGTGCTAACATACACTACATCACCGGCAAGCTTCGCTTTGTCACGCCTGACGTAACAGCAGCTCCTTTCCGGATACCAAACTCTGCATCAAACGGAGTCCCTTATCTAAAGAATCTTGCAGTAGAAACGGACTCTACCTACCTTGCAGAAGGTGGTGGTGCGCCACAACTATCTGTTCCTTGTATGAGTGTGTTTAGTAACAAGGGCTTTGATCCTGTACTCCACGCTGCTGCCATCGAACCATTAACTGTATCACCTGCCGTAAAAGTATAATTCATGGATTTATGTATAACAGAGTTAAATGAAAGTGTGCTGTATAAGCACCACCAAAATGGAACCAAAGAATCTGTGGTTATTACCGCAGATAGTTATCCTAAAATACAAGCATTCTTAAAAGAATGTTGCGAGATGGTACAGACAAGCTCTGTAACTGTACTTGATAAGTATTTAGGTTATGAGCTTTTTATACAGGTGCCTGATTATGAAGGAGAACTTATGCCTAACGCTGCCACTGTTCTATATAGTAATCCAGGGGCAGATATTCAAGGCTATGAATTACTAACTAACGAGGTCAAGGCTGAACTTGATGCGCTCGTTGCATTGATACCATAATGGGAAAAACTTACAACAGAGAAACCACAGAAGCAGGGATAGCTTTTATCCCTACAACTGTCACTTGGGATATACCCAATGATGGAACGCCTTACAATGTACAGGTGCCTATCACCAATATGCGTGACGACCTGAACTTTGAGATACCTAACAATGATGTAACTGTAACCATTGCAGACATCTTGCCGGGTGGCTATGTACTGACTATCACTATACCAAACACGGTTTCCCCTTCTTCTCTGTCCCTTATAGTCATAACGCCTGGCGGTTCTACCAACGTAGATCTACAAGGGCAGTTGGCTGGTAATGAAGCTTTACGCATTGCAGCCGTGACAGGCCCTTTCTCCGTAAATGGAGATGATGATATATCAGGCACTTATTTACCAATCATAGAAAAAGGTGCAGTTAATGGTGTAGCTTCCTTGGATGGTACAGGAAAAGTTCCTGCATCACAACTACCATCCTATGTTGATGATGTGTTGGAGTTTGCTAACCTTGCTGCATTTCCCGGAACAGGTGAAACAGGTAAGATTTATGTAGCTCTCGATACAAACAAAACATATCGGTGGTCTGGATCTGTATATGTAGAGATTGCAGCCACTCAGCCAACAACGCTTACCGGTGATGTAACAGGTAGCGGTACAGGTTCTTTTGCAGCAACTATATCGGCCAATGCTGTTACCAATGCTAAACTTGCTCAGATGGCTGCCAACACCGTTAAGGTAAATGCGACAGCATCAACGACCAACGCACAGGATCTTGTAATGGGATTAAGTACCATGCTTGCAAGATTGGCATCAGGTAACATAGTTGCTGCTACTCCTACACAAATAACAGCATTACTTAATGTTTTTACATCAGTACTAAAAGGCTTAGTGCCTGCAAGTGGTGGTGGTACGACAAACTTTCTACGAGCAGATGGTACATGGAATGCTATAAAAATGTTTAATGCTACGGTAACACCTGCTCAGATAACAGCTAACCAAAACGACTATGCGCCTGCCGGATTGGCACCGGGCGTTGTTTTACGATTGGATTTAAATAGCAACAGAGAGATTACAGGGTTTTCTGCTACGGATTTTGCAGAAAGAGATTTAGTGCTTATTGTAAATATATCGACATTTAACCTCAAACTAAAAAACAATAATGCAGCATCGTTAGCAGCAAACAGAATACTGCTTGACGGCGACTTGACTTTAAGAAGCAACATGAGTGCGTTGCTTATCTATGATGCAGTAAGTTTACGATTTAGAGTTGTTTCAATCCAAAAAGCATAATATGGCATACGAGATATACAGCGAAAACAATGAAGCTATACCTTCTATAAAATGGGGGTTAGTCGGTGGAACAGTACCAACCGGATTTACAAAAGTAACAGATATTGTTACGCTAAACATTATAGCCTCAAAAGAAATCGGTATAGATTACAAGGCTGTTCGAGACATTATAAAAGATGAGGTGATATTAAAGGGGTTTGAAAATCTTACCCCGGATGAAGGTCTTATCGCTGCAACACACAAGATAGGCAATCATGCACAACGCTTGGCGTTTGTAGGGGGTAATGTTGACATACTGGTAGCTTTAGGTACGCAGTATCATGGGAATGTATATATGTGCAGACAAACAAGAATGGCATGGGCTATATCTTGTGTACATAATCACTTGGAACATATAATGGTAGGACCGTACTCTGCTCCTGAAATCATCTTGTCAGAAATACCTGTTGCGTATATAGACAACTGGGTAGGTAATGGTTTAGGAGGTCTATGTGATGGAGATAACACAGAAGGTCTTTTTGATTATCTAAACAGCACAGTAGGTTCTACATGGGAAAACACTGGACTACGTTCTAAAACATGGACACCGGAAAGCTTGGCTGATATGAACGCCTTTTGTGATAAGTTGATGGGAATCGTTCAAAATGGGATATACTAAATGATACTACATTCATACTCAGGTGGTGGGTTTTACCTAAAGGGCATAGCCAAGGCAGCAGCACAAGCCGTGATGAATCATGGCAGTGTGCCCAATGCAGTAGCAGGTGTTTCCGCAGGTGCATATACCGCAGCAGTTATGGCTATGCGAGGTGCAGCCGTACTGGAATTTGAAGCAGGAAATGTGAAGATGAGTGATGCTTTTGATAGTATCCCCTTGACAAAAAAAGGCAACCTTTCATGGAGAGCTTGGCTGAATGTGCTATGTGGAAAGAACTATCTGTCTGACCAAGATGGTCGTCCATTCCTCGCAAGCATTATCAGTCCGGAGCATTTTTACAACTATCAGCAGCTTGGTACTATCGACTGTTGGGTGATGGCAGTAAAAGTAGAAACAGGAGAAAGAACATTTTGGAATCTACGCACTGATCCTCGTTCCTACCAAGAAATGTTGGACATGGTAGAAGCAAGTAGCCGGATACCGGTAATGACACAGGCCGTAAAGGTTCGTGGTAGCTACTACTGGGATGGTGGTAATCGTGACCACAATCCATCTGAGTTGCTGATAAGACAGTATGGCGATAAAGCCACTGAGCTGTTTTCTATATACGCTCGTCCGGAAGACTTTCAAGTAGTCAACCCTGAATGGGCAAAAGGTTTTGTTTCTACGATAATGAGGTCCATAGAGATCTTTAGTGTAGAAGTAAGTAAGTCCGATGAAGAGATTGAGAAGCTTCTATGTAAGGAGCTAAACATAAAGAGACAGGCGGTTTATCTGCCTCGCATTTTGAAACATTATTATGATGCTACGCCTGAGAAGCTGAAAGAGTTAGAAGCTCATGCCGTAGCTCTCACAGAACAAGCATTTAATCAATGAACATGGGAATCTATAACCACACTACAATTTTAGGCTTTCAATCGTGGAGAGAAATATTTAAACAGATGTTTAAGTACCATCAGATGCGATTAAGCCTTCTCATCAACATCAGCATCGCTATGACACTTATCTTTCTTACAGTCCCTCTCTTGGAAGAGTGGCTATGGTCCCCATTGTGGACATTGTTTCTGCTTATTGCAGTAATCATCCTTGACTTCATATCTGCCGTTGCATCCAACTGGGAAAAAGACAAGGGGCTAAAAACAGAGAAAGCAATCAAGGTTCCGGTGACTATCGCCGCTTACATTATACTGTTAGCCATTATGAACAGCCTTGGCAAGGCCGTCACAGCGTTTGAGATGGACGAGATTTTCAATCCGGTAGCGTTTGACTACATGGCCAAGTCCGTGTACTTCCTATGCTTCTCTATCAACTTTATCTCGGCACTAAAACACATGAGCAACTTGGGCCTTATACCTAAACCGGTAGCCAAGTTCATAGAACGATTCATAGACACACATAAGAATCGTATAGAAGAAGTTATCGACAATAAAATTATATCACCACAGGAGCCGGGTGAGGCCCCTTCCAAATCCGAAAAATAACATGACTGGACAAGGCCAAATGATTTTAGTTACTCCTATCGGAGCTACTGAACCAACAATAATCCTCGTAGATAGACTAAAAGCTATCTATGAAACAGATGACCAATTAAGAGTTTTTATTGGATACAGAGGTGGCCGTGAACCACTCGAAGTTCAAGAAACGCTTATCGAAATTTGGAATCAACAAAATACTGACGGCAATAACCTCAACATGGTACTATGTACTAATGTAGAGAAAAATCGTAGAACGATTGAGTTCACACATCAAATGAAGCAAATCTGTACAGAAGGGACAGGGGCTAAAATTACTTTCGATGATGGACGTTCCAATCTGATCACAGTAGAAACCTTGCCGGTATTATATGCTTATCAGGGAAATGCAGGTGCGAAGAACTTGGGGATGATTTTTATCACAAGAAAATCGGATGGGCAAAATTTTATTGAATTTACCCATAAGGTGAAAAGTATGGACCCATATCCGAGTACAGGTGTTGTAACTGGCAGTATCATTACCTTTGCCCCTACCCGTGACAGGGTAATCATTGATGAAACGCCTGCTGTTCTTTACGCAAATCAACCGAAATAAATATTTTTAATAAAATAAGTTTTAAAATGCTTGTTTTTTAAAAATATTAAACATACATTTGTATTGTTAAGATTTAGAATTACATTAAGCAACGCATCTTGACCGGTGTGTTGCTTTCTGTTTTAAAAACATAAGTAGGATTATGATAATAGGATTCACAAAAAAACTTAACAGTGGACATCTAAAAGGATGGACTACTGATTTTGAGAAGAAGATTCTCAATGGGACTAAGCGGCATACTATTCGCAAAGCCGGCAAGCGTAACTTCCGTGAAGGAATGATGCTTCAACTTTCACACGGAGTACGTACAAAGCATTACTACTGTTTTCTCGAAACAGAATGTAGCCAAGTTCAAACAATTGTATTTAAAAGCTGGAATGCCATCCATCCGGAACTGGCTAAATGGGGAGCTTCGTATTACGAATACGATAGCGGATTCATAACAATTGAATTAGATTACAAAAAATATTTAACACTTCCTGAGATGGAATCCTTAGCTATCAATGATGGCTTTGATAACCTTGAAGATTTTTTCAAATGGTTCGATGTAAAGAAGGGGGAGCATTTCATTGGCGAACTAATACATTGGAAGCATGAGCAGCACAACACGTAAAGAAATTATGGCTTGGTTCCTAATAGATGGCAATGAAACCATCACCACAGCACAAGCCAATACCCTATCTGCCGGGAATTACTTTTACAATGGCAGGAAGCACGTACAAGAATCTCTTAGCCGACTTGTAAAGTCAGGAGATCTTGTGAGGGTAGCAAGGGGGGTGTATAGAAAAGGTACTGGAAACGGAAGCAAGTATGAACCTCCTCCGGACAATCAACTAAATCTATTCGATTAAAACATACTTTACTCTATATTATCGGGTCGCAGCAATAACATAGAGTCCTTATATTTTTTTTAACAAAGCCCTTGGCATTGATAGAGACTGCGACCTCTTGATTTGTACAGGGGCTTTTTATATAAAAAAGGCTCGATATGATCATAAAAGTAAAACACAGAGAATCCCCATACGTCACTATTGATAAGGGGCCTATCAACCGAAAAGAACTATCTTACAGAGCGAAGGGAATACTCGCTTACCTCCTATCCAAGCCGGAAGATTGGCAGGTGAAGGAGCAAGATATAGTAAATCATGGTACAGAAGGGCGAGATGCTATCCGTACAGCGATAAAAGAGCTTATTGCTTGCGGATATATGGTCAAGGAGCAAGGAAGGTCTGAGAAGGGCCTTTTTGACGAAGTTGACTATTTAGTATCAGACCATCCGTTTACTGGAAATCCGTCGACGGATAATCCGTCGACGGATAATCCACTGCATACTAATATAGAGTGTACTAATAAAGAATTAAATAAAGAAAAGGAAATATCGGAAAATCTCACAGAATCCGATCAACTAAAATCCCAACTCGCTAAATGCTATTACCCTCGATTGAATTACTTCGATATGAGTGACGCAAAAGAGAAATTGGAGCTTTTCTTAACTGAGCCTGAAAATGTAAAGTATTGCAGAGATATGGCTAAAAGCAAAAAAGATGATGCTGCCATAGTTGCTTATGTCAACACCTTTGTTGCTTTATCCTACGATACAAAGTACATAAAGCACATACAAAGCTTTCCTCAATTGCTAAATCGCTTCATTGAGTGGTTAAGCAGAGACCGGCCAAAGACTACCTCGGCACCTGAAGCTAAATTAGAGGATAGACGTATTGCATTTGTTTCTGCCTTAGAAAACTCAAAGGTAGATCAGGAGCTTATTGATAAATTCAATACCCTTGACCTTGATGATTTTGCTAAAAGCTTATTGTTGAGAATAGAGAAATCGAAAATCCTATCTAAGATGGGTAAATTAGAGCTGGATGATATTATCCGTCTCGGATTCAAATACGGGATGTTTTATACCCGAAAGAATTGGCTATATGAGCTACTGACCAAGATTGAGAGTGAGGCTTGGCTTCAGAATTACAATAAATTATTTGATGCAATTGAAAAAGCAAACAAACAATGAGTATTAACCACAGAGAGATATTAGACCTCGTAAATGAGGTTATGGCTTGGAATAAGTCACTGGGCATGAAAGAGTCCTTGGCCATGCAAGATGTGTTGAATAAGGGGATAAAGGCCATCATCCGCAAGGGGACAATCGGGAAAGAAGCTTTATCGGAGTTCCTTTTCCAAAAAAAACCTCCACATAACCTTGAAACTGAAGGTTCTCTTATCGGCAAGGTGTTACTATTTCCTGGAAAGACAATGCCATCATGCAACATCATTACCACTGATTTTTTCTACGACTTGAGGCATAGCTTGATATGGGAAACCATTCGTTACTTGTGGGACGGCCAAAAAAAGGTTACAATGGATTCCGTTGTAACACACCTTACAAGCATGGGTAAGTTAGATGCTACATTATCCAAAACTTATATCGAAGCATTGGCCAAGGACCAATCAACGGTAGCAGACTTTGAAGATAGAGTAGCGGAACTGACATCATTCTATCAGCTCAGAGGGATATGGAGAGTTGCAGCCGAAGCTGTACAAAACTCTTACTCTATCCTACCGGAAGAAGCGGAAGCGTTTCGACACAAAGTGATAGAGCAGATTACTGAGTTCGGCCAATCTCAGGTTAAAAAGTATGATGATGGGGCCTCCCTTGCTGTAAAGCTACGGGCCTTGAAAGACAAAAAGGAATTAGCCCTTGCAATGGGGGGCTATTCAGGGAGTCATTCTCCGGTATTGGAATTGGATGCTATTACGGATGGATGGCAAGATACGGATGTGATTGTAATTGCAGGTAGGCCGGGCATGGGTAAAACTGCCCTCGCCATATCGGATGTAGCTATTGCTTTAAAAAACAATGAGCCGGTACTATTCTTTTCCCTCGAAATGTCTGCGGTACAATTAGCTGCCAGGTTATTCTCAGTAATGGAAGGATATAGTCTGAAAGACTTATTTGCAAAAGCTCCTCAGCAAATGAGTCCAACGGAAGCTGAGGTTGAGCAATTCAAAAATCTAAAAAGTTTAGCTCAAGCAGCCTACGATAAGTTTGAGCTAAAATTGGCAACTATGCCAATCTTTATAGACGATACCCCAGGCGTAAATTGGAGATACATCCAAGACAAGGCCATGTACTTCAAACAGAAGTACGGCATTCGCCGAATCTATGTCGATTATCTTCAGCTAATGTCAGGTATTGACCCTCGTGTTACTAATTCCGAACAGGTGATAAGTGAAAATAGTAGAGGGCTAAAGATTGTGGCTAAGACTTGTGGTTGCCCATTGTTTGAGCTATCCCAACTATCTCGTTCTTGTGAGAATAGACCGGATAAAAGGCCAAATCTATCCGATTTGAGGTCGTCCGGAGCTATCGAGCAAGATGCAGACATCGTAATATTTACTTATCGAGATGAATATTACGGAATCTTGGCAGGGGATAATGGTGAGTCCCTTGAAGGAGTGGGTGAGTTGATTATTGCAAAGCATCGAAATGGGCCACTTGGAACAGTCAAGGCGTTTTTCAATGCGCCATACACCAAATGGAATAACCTTCACTCTATGCCGGCAGGATATACTTCCGGATTGAAGCCAAAAGAGGAAGATCCTGATTTTAATGTAAATATGCCTTTCTAACTTTCTAAAACATAATAGTATAAGGTTTCGTTGCGACCTTGAAACAGCAACTAACTTAATTAAAAGACAGAAATTATGAGTAAAGAAAACAGTAACCAAAAAGGCAAAAGCAATGAACTTTATACAGTGTTACCTACCGTTATTGACGATGTAGTTAAAAGACTATCACAAATACAGATTGACTTTATGAAAACAACAATGCAAGCAAAAGACTTTAATGAAATATCTGGACAAATTACTGACCTAAAAGAATACCTTATAAACTCTGATTCTTATAATGGTAGGTAACGTTTGATTATAAAAAATCGGTGGGGAATTTGAAGCACCCACCTATCAAATTGAAATAATGTTTAACCTAAGCAGATGGGCTAAAAATTGCACCTTAACCCCACTGTTTTTTATAATGTGTTAGGGTGCGTTTTATTTTATGATAGTAGAAATAACAAAAGACAGCAGTAAATACGGTGTTAGATTCCCATTAGTAGGTGAATTTTATAAAGCAAAGCCTTATAGATATGATTCTGAAAAAGTAACCTTACTTTACAAGGTTGACTCAAAAACTCACGAAAAAAGCAAAGACCAATATTGGGATGAACCTATGTACAATGAATACAGATACAATTTAAGGGTTGTTTCAAATGCCCTATAACACATTTATAAACGCATTGCGCATATATATTTAATTAGGCTGTATATGCGTAATAAAACCCACAATAATGATAGAAGTAGTAAAAGCTTACCAATATCGGGCGGTGGAATGAATAAAAACAGAGCAAAATGAAAAAATGTAGATATATCAAAGACCCAATAGCAGGAAAAGTCTTAATACCGGAGTGCATGAGCGTTGTTATTTCAAATGACATAGATGATTGTATATGCCAAAAATCACCCGAAGTGCCAATAGATATGCCCAAGTCCCTAACGGCAGAGAATGGGGCTAAAGCATTGTTAATGGGTGAGTTTTTTGAAACAATTGAGGTATTAAATAAAGCCTATTGTGGTTGTGGAAAATGTGACCACTGCTATGATTTTCCGGAAGAACCGGAAATGATTACTCAGAAGGTGCCCGTTAGTTGGACCACTATAAAAGCGATTTACGCTAAAATTGTATCACACTTTAACGACCAAAACAATGGCATACGATAAAAAAGACTTTGAAAGAGTAGGAGACCTCGCTGACATCGTTCAGGAAATAGGCTCCCGAATAGAATTAAAAAAAGTAGGTAGCAATTACCAAGGATGCTGCCCATTCCATAGCGAGAAAACACCATCCTTCACAGTATCCCCTACCAAGAAGATATGGAAGTGCTTTGGATGTGGAGAGTCCGGAGATGTAATCGCTTTTGTAGCAAAACATGAATCCATATCCCAAGTAGCGGCCATGCGTAAGTTGGCCGGTAGCTACGGGATAGAAGTATCCTCAAACCACAAAGAGGAAGAAGGTGGTGCTACGGATAAACAGGAGGCATATACTGCACTAAAGATAGCTCAGATTGTATTTGAGTCTGCCCTACTACATAATGTGGCAGCCAAGCGGTATATCGTGTCAAGGGGCATCAGCAACATTGACATCGTAAAAACTTGGGGAATTGGATACGCTGCCTCAGATTACCGTGTCGAAGCATCTGAGATAGGGATGAATCTATCAGGCTTGAAAAAAGATGGTAGGTGGTTCTTCCGGAACCGGATCATGTTTCCAATTGAAGACATTTCAGGAAGAGTTATCGGATTTGGTGGACGTAGAGAGGAAGGTGGAAAGTCAAAGGCTAAATACATTAACAGCCAAGAAACTCCACTTTACAATAAGAGTAGTGTCCTATATGGCATCCGACAAGCATTGCCACATATCCGTAAAACAAAAACCGTCATCATCACTGAAGGCTACTTTGATGTTATTATGCTACATCAAGTGCCTGGACTCAACAAGGCAGTAGCTCCCTGCGGTACAGCACTAACAGTTAGTCAAGCTGCAATTCTCGCAAAGTATGCCAACACTGCTGTCATTATGTTCGATGGGGATGCTGCCGGACTAAAGGCTACGGCTAATGCCATTGAGTCACTTATTCAGGCAGGATTCAAGGACATTGAAATTACCTTATTCCCTGATGGATGTGATGCTGCGGATATGGCAGTTGATTCAGGATTCGACCTGAGTACATTCATCGACAATGTAAAGCAGATCTCCGCAATTGATTTTCTACTGGATAAGATAGTAGGGGATAGCGAAGAGAAGTGTAAGGTGTTACTTGACATAATTTCCAAATGCCCATCCCCTCTTCGTAGAGATGATTATATCCGCATTATTGCGGAGAATACTACATATTCCCAAAACTCTTTAACTGAGGAATTAAATATTATCCTCAAACGAAGGGCTTATTCATAAAAAAAGCGACGATCCTTGGTAGAATCGTCACTCGAAAAGTAGTGCATAAGTAGGACTGCAAATCTAATTAAAAATAACATAAAAAATAAATAATCAATGAAAAATTTACTAATAGGCCTTAGAGCTTGCGATGAATCGTTAGAATGGGTTAAAGATTTAACAATAGAAGAAGCAGTTGAAAAATGTAATCAAGCAGATTGGATGCTTTGGTTAGCAAAGAGAGTGCAAGTTCACCCTAAAAAGACGGTATTAGCGGCTTCGTTATGTGCAAAACTCGGCACAAAATTTTTAGAAGATAAATGCCCCTCGATATTATTGGCCTTAGATGTATTTATTAAATACGGGAGAGGCAGAGTAAGCAGAACTACGTTAGACCAAGCTGTTTTTACTGCGTATAATAAATATGAATATCTCCGTAAATGGAGAAGCAGTCAAAATGATGACCCGATAATTCTTGCAGCAGAAGCTATATTTGCTGTATCTAATATGATAATTAGTCCTACTGCATATATACCGTATAATGTTGACGTAGAACTTGCTGCACTATCAACATATAGAGCTTTTTATAAGGATTCATTGAATAGTAATGGAAATTTAATCATAGCCGGAATGATAGCAGATAAAGTAAATATTGAAATGTCGAATATTTGCAGAGACATTATCGGAAGAGATATTGTGTCAAAAGTAAAAAAAAGATTATTGAAAAAAAAGTGTTAAAATGTTTGTTAATACAAAACATTTTAAATACCTTTGATTTAAGGAAGCGATAATTTTAAAAACATTAATAATAATAGCATGAGTAGTAAAGTAGGAAGTATCAAAAATGCATGGGAAACAACGAAATGGCTGTTCACACAGCTATTTTCATCGACTCCCGATCCATCGGTTAGTTCCGGTGTCAAGATGTTACAATGGGTGTCTAAGGGGCTACTTATTGTTGGAGCTTTATCTTCAGTGTCATACACTGCCCCTACCTTCTATAATATTTGGTCCGGCATTATGGCATTGTTCGTAGCTCAAATCGCTACAATCATCTGCGTAGTTCTAATACTCTTCCTTATCGAACTATCCTTTGGAGCGTTGACTCCCTTTGCTCTTGACTTTACCTTTTCAGGCCAAGCCAGTCAAAATGATATGAGCAAGATTGGAGCAACCTTATTATGGATATTTGTAATATTCCTTGGAGGAGCCAGTGTTGTTTTTACTTACAATGGGGCAAGCACACCTGTCCATGCCTCAATAGTTGCACCGGAGATGATTGACATCTCCTCAGTTGAAGCTCAAAAGCAATTCGCTTTGAGCAAAGAGGAGCATCGCTATGATGCCTTGGTAGATAAATACCACAAAGAAGATAGTGCCGGAATAGCATCCCTTTCCCTTTATCATCACAACAATATCAAAAATATTGAGGCGTATGCCATCAAGAAGTATGGAGAGTATAGCCATCTTGTAGATGAATCAGTTTCCAAAGCAAGAAAGGACTCCACCATAAAAGTCCAAGATTACGAGTCCACAAAACTCAAAGCACCTTACTACGTCCGTGAAAGAAATCAAGCGATCAATGATGCTCGGAAAACTTGGAATGGGCTTATCGAAGAGAAAAAAGCAGCGAACGAGAAGTTGGAGAAACTTCACAATTTCAAAGTTTCAGCAGCGATAATGCTTATTCAAAACTTCGGGGCAGGGTCAACGATTCTCTTCTTTATCCTACAAGTTATAATTTCAACACTTCGAGTAGGTGAAACTTCGGTAAAAAAAAAGTGGTAACTAATTCGAGTTTCAAGCCCACTCCTATCAGAGATAAGGCTGATACTAAGAAGCCTGAAACCATTGAATTTCAGAACATTCCGTTCGACATTGAAACTGAAACTTACTCAGATACGGGAGAGGGGCTTGAAACTGAAACTCAAAGCATCGACCTTTTTTCTGAAACTGAAACTGTTCTCGGCGAGGATAATCTTGAAACTGAAACTTTTTGGATTGACGGATTCAGCACTCCTTTTAACTTGGCAGGTTTACGAAGAAACGTACAGCAATATGCCAATAAGTTTCACCAAAATAACGGTAGGCCTGAAACCAATATTTCCAACGGAAAGAAGTTTTTCCTGAAATACATAAGCAGGGCAAAAATAAATGAGGTAAACGATTTGAAGCAAATGCTTCGTAAGAGTTACCCAATTTTTCTAAATGAAATACTAAAATGAGACATTCCTTAATCATACAAGTATTGGCAGCAGCCATAATGACCGGAATTGTATGGGTGTGGATAGAAATGTTCGGACTTATAGATAGAGACGATGGATGGTTTATTGTAGGGGCTACTTATCCAACATACATTACGCTCTGCACGATACTCGCAGACATCATTGAAAACATAAAGATAAAACTATGGGATTACAATCGCTCCCCACGCTCACAGAAGCGGAAAGGAAAATCGCCTTCTCGGTAGCAGTAGCACTAAAAGCTAACCATACCGGCCAAGCCAAGGCTATCTCAAATTCTAAGATGGTAAAAGCCTTGGCTAAGGTCCAGGTGAAAACATCTGATACTGTAATGCGGAAAATCATAAATTATTTGCGCCACGAAGGAAAACCTATCTGCTCCGGATCAAGCGGATATTGGTGGGCAGCAAATAAAAACGAGTTGGCAGAATGTCTCGCTGCCCTAAAAGATAGGGTAGAAGCACAGATAGCTACATTAAATCAATTGAAGGAAATTTATCAAAACTACTAAAATGGAACAGAACATAGATTACGAAGGCCTACCAAAGGCAGAAGATATTGGACGCATCCGTAAAATGCTATCTTGCCTTGAGTCACCCAGTCGAAGATTGATTCTTTCCATCCTTATGGATGGCAAGCGTCATAAATTCGTAAGATTGGCTGAGGCTTGCGAAAACACAATGGAGAACCCTCCAAAACACATCTACTCAGACATCGGGACTCACCTGCGCTATATGCTAAAGGTAGGTCTCGTAGAGAAGCACGACAAGGGAAAAAACTCCGTAAAAGGAGCATACTATTCTCTTGACCCAAACAAAATCAAGGAAATTAATTTATTCATCAACACGTCAAATCTATAAATCATCATGGGAGAAATATCCAGCACAAGTAAGAATAGATCTTACTACGAAATAAACGGGCAGCAGAAATGCATCCTAAAATATGTAAAAGGGGAAGAGAACATCCCTATCAAAGGCCTTGAAGGATACCTTCAAGATATTACCCTAAAGAAAGGCCAAAAGCCGAATGGAGATATTGTATTTTCCTACCGACTTGTACTAACAGAAGAAAGAGACCCAAGCCATGAAGATGAGGAGATGGTGTTATCATTCAAGGAAGGTACATACCTCACCGAACGAATCATCAATACCATGCTTGGCATTGATAGACCTGAGAAGCTAACTATCCTTGTATATCCGTCAAATGGCATCAAAGATAGCCCAGGCGTTATGATTAAAATCGACAACAAGCCTGTCACTTTTAAATTTGACGTATGGGATGATCAACTACGGGGCTATAAAGGCATCCCTGGCGGCAAGCCTGAAGGCCGTATCCAATTTTGGAGAGACCAAATGTTCAAGGAAATTTATGTTAACCTTCTCGGAAGAGAATGGGATGGTGAGATTGAGCTTGACTACGCTCTAACCCAAGGAAAAACCACCTCAGCACCAAAAGAGGAAATTGGCTGTTCCGTTGATGCTATCCTTGCCCTGAATACCATCAAGAAAAAATTGCCAGGATACGAAGCAGCAGGAGACCATATCGCTTTGTGTAAAGCATGGGCAGATATGGTAAAATTCATCCAATCAAAAAGTACCTCCCCAGGAGATGCTAAAATCTTGGATGATGCCCTCCTCGAAGCACAAACCGTATTAGATAGAATTTGTCCTGCCGGTTCCCCTATGAAGTTAGAGAAGGATGGTACCTATGGGGCAGAAGACTTGCCATTCTAATGAATATAATCAGAAATATTTTAGGTATAATAGTGGCAGTCGTATTGGCTGCCACGCTTGCCTTGACTATCAAAATAATCATAGACCTATGCAAGAATTTATATCAATAGAAGAGGTAAGGAGACAAGTTCTCATACTTCGCCGAAACTACCGAGTAAACGTACAGAAGAATCTCAATGGAGACTTCCAAGTGTACGTTATGAAAAACAGCGATGTCCTTGCTCACATTGAAGTGTTATTCAACTCTGATAAGAACCACTATGTAGTGGATTGGGTAAGTGCAACGGGTAAAATGTTGGGTAAAGGGAAATTACTATACTACATGGCTATGGATGAGGCATTCCCTCGATTCCTTAGTTCCGGAATCCGTACAAACCAAAAGGCCAATAGCGTATGGGATGCTATTGAAAAATTGGCCGAGAAAGGGAAAATTGTAAAATCTGAGAAGGGCTATAAGCTCCATTCAAAAATCGGAGAATAATGGGGCTACCTAAAAAATCTTACAAGAAAAACAGTGATATTGTACCGGAGCTGACAACAGTGTTGTCATTTTCAGGTGGACTGTCTTCCGCAAGGATGTTATCTCTATGGGGGAATGCAGTGGATCATGTGATTTTTGCCAATACTGGGAAGGAACATCCTGGCACACTGGACTTCGTTAGAGATTGCGAGCAACACTTTAAC
>Ga0307376_10000346_pt1 | contig 59581 bp, 85 predicted proteins | sample TR2MG_FD_202536 | JGI IMG/M metagenome (GOLD analysis project Ga0307376, IMG submission 202536) | Soil microbial communities from Risofladan, Vaasa, Finland - TR-2 | ecosystem: Environmental > Terrestrial > Soil > Coastal area > Acid sulfate soil | place: Finland: Risofladan, Vaasa | collected...
TGGATATCTTTTCTATCCTCATTTGGTAAAGCTCCAACTCTTGCTATAGTAAGAGAGTTGTATTTAAGTAGTTCGACAAAGGGAATTAGGTTTATTAATCTCATGTCTAAATCTGTATGTATTAAAATGTTATTATAAAGTATAGGTTCAATCCAAGCACATACTAAAGGGACATTCCAATAACCACATGTAAATTTTTCAGTCTCTGGAAAATATTTTTCAATATAAGTTACATCATATTCTTTTAATTGATCAATTGTTTTCCTTTCAGGAACTCGCTTAGATGGACATACACAATAGATATCAATACCCTTGGGATAGTATTGTCTCCATGACTTTACACATTCAATAGCTTCTTCTTCAAGGGGTTCTCCACCATCTCTTGTATATTCCTTATTTTCCCAATACTTTCCTGCACCTAAATTTGTCTTACTGTTTTCAATTACCAATATTAATGAAGTATTCATCTTCCCAACCTCTCTATTACTTTTTTATATTTATTCATCCATGGATGTTTTATTTGATCTACTGATACAAGAGTTAGATCATCACAGTCATTACATATGCCTCTATAAATTCCAACTGTTTGCTCTTTCATATACTGAGCGAAAATACTATCTTCAGAATATATTTCTTCAAGGGATTGTTTGTATATATTTCCGATTATCAATTTCTTATGTGTGTCCCAACAATTGCATAAAGTAACATCTCCGTTTATAAATATTCCATTATCCACAATAGCATGAGCACAAATCCCTTTTTTTATAATGTCAATTTCACATTGTTTGGGAATTTGACCTGCCCAATTTCTATTGATTAATTCCTGATTCTCCATCTTAGCATTGTAGTTCTTAACTATAAACTCCATTCTCTTATACAATGAAGAATCTTTATCAACATCACATCTTAAATAATATCTTATTCTGGCTGGGTTTATGTCTTGCTCAACTATGTAGTCGTTGAGGGCATTCAGCTTTGACACAAACAGATTATACAGATCCCTTCCAGTGGTTTCTTTGTATTGTTCTATGCTGTATCCATATATACTTGGTTCAATAAACCCTTTCTTCATGTATGGGAGCAATTCTAATAATTTTTTGGATGAATTTAAAAAGTTAGTTACAAACCCATACCATTCAATTTCTGGGATACCTTCTAGAAATTTTAATTTGTCAATATGATTTATATCCAGGAGAAAATCTCCTAAGTTTGGAGTTAGATCAAATCTTGTAAATCCAAAATCCACACACAATTTGACGACTTCTTTAAACTGTTTAATTGAGAATACTTCCAGGGGTGGGCGCTTAACCAGAAATGAGTTCAAACAGAATTTACAGTTGAGTTGACATCTCAATAATTGTGTTATATTTATTATCATATCCAGTCTAAAACTCCATTATTTAATTTATGTTTTTTGATCATCTCTGGCTCATCTAAATAATATTCATACTCTCTACATGCATTACACATTTCACTATAGACACCCATTGATTGCTTTTCAATTATATCTCGGTAGTTCGATTTATCTCCGTATATATCTTCCATGCTCTGATCTAAAATATTTCCTATCAACATCTTTCTGTTAATATCAACCATACCACAAAGAGTAACATCAAAATTAGGAAGTATAGCTGTTTGAACTATTGCATGTAAGCATGTACCTTTTCTCTCTGGTTTCTTTGCTAGATATTTTACACCAGGAAGTTGCCCTGCCCAGTCGTAATTTAATTTGGCATTTCCATTGTCTATAATAATTTTTCCTTTATAAACAGCCTGTAGCCCTCTAATTATTTTAAATAGTTTAGTATCATATGGAACATTTTCAAACTTATCATATCTCATATAAAATGTAATTGTAGGTCCAAAGAATTTATTTTCTCTCAATTTATTATACAAAGCATTTAACCTTTCTTCAAATTGAGGGAATTTTGTTGTTCCTGTCATATCTAAATAATTTTGATTATCATGCCCATAAATACTTATAAATATTTGAGTCTTTTTTGAATTAACAAAAGATTTCATATCAGTATCTAACATTGCTAATAGATTTGTAACTACATCATAATTCTCAACCTTTTTTTTATCTTCAAGTATATTTATCATAATACCATGACGTGGAGTCAAATAGAATTCTCCCACTATTGGCGTAAGATCTACATTTGATAATCTAACTGTTGAGGTTAATTTATCAATTACAAACTTAAACTCATCTGGTTCCATAATTTCAGTTAATCTTGCCCTGTTAAGACAAGGATAACACCTCAACTGACATATGTTATTGGTTACCAATTGGATATACATTTTTTCAAGATAGTCTCCATATCATTTTCTGGCACCCACCCTATATATTTCTGAATTTTATTTACTACTGGCGATCTGTGTCTTACATCTGAATGATTTTTTGTAAACCATTCACTGTATGGTTTCAATAATATATTAGAGTTGCTTCTTGTTAATTTTTTAACCATTGTAGCAAGTTCTAATATAGTTATACCATTGTGTGTGTTACCAACATTAAATATTTCTCCATAACATTTTTCATTTATTATTAATTGATACATAGCTACAACTGCTTCGGAAACATCACAAAAAGATCTGGATTGTTCACCATCTCCATGCACAATAATATCTTTATAACCTAATGCTCTTTCAATAAAAGTTGGCACAACCATTCCATATGTAGATACCTGTCTGGGTCCAATAATATTAAAAGGTCTAATTATTACTACTGCAGGAAGTTCATATGATAATGCTAAAAATTCACCAGCTAGTTTGGCACAAGAATACCCCCACCTTAAAGTAGATTTTGGGCATCCTATTTGTAGGTCTTGATCTTCTCTAAACATTTTTTCACTATTGCCATATACCTCACTGGTGCTTGCATATAATATTGGAGTCTCGTATTTTTTTGCTAATTCAAACACTTCCATTGTAGTTCTAAGGTTGTTAATCATCGCTAAATTTGGATTATTATTAATGTATTGATTACCAACCGAAGCAGCTAAATGGAATACACAATCACTCTTTTTAAAACCAACTTCAAGACTATTAACATATGTTACCGGAACCATTATGTTACTTTCTTTCCCAGTAGAAAAATTATCATAAACATAAACTTTATGCTCTTTCTTTATTAACAATTCAACTAAATGTGAACCTATAAAACCTGCACCACCTATAACAAAAAATTTCATTGTATTTCTCCCTTTTTATGCTTCAGAAAATATTGTATTGAATACTTGCCAAATTCTGTATCACCAGGGCATTCAACATTATTACAAAGATGAAACCTTGGATATTTTATTGCTTCATTCATATGAAGATTAGTTAATACTTCACTCTCTCCATCACACCATTTTACATCACCATTCTCATATATGTCAAACCCAGCAGCACATACCATTCCTTTAAATGTACCAAACGTGTAACAGTCAGGAACAATATCTTGCTTAACTCCATCTATTAAGACATCTACATTCTTTTTATCAAACCATCCAAATACATTATGTTCATCATATTCATTCTCTTGTCTGAATTTCAAATATTTTTCTTTAAACTTTATTTGATCTATTGGATCTATTTTTAAAATGGGTAATAACTTTTTGTATTTATTATATATGCTCAATACATGATCCATATTGTTTTCTTGAATCATAATACTTGCACCAACTAATTGATTTCTATTTTGAAGAATTAAAGCTTTATCGACCCACTCAGGTATATTTCTTACCCAATCAATATGAAGAGTAACAGCAGCATTTGCATACTCTGGAACACTCTTAAAAAAAGATGTTGATTTAACCAAGTTGGTTGTAAATCTTATATATATTCTATCCTTGTAAAGGATTTTTAGTTTTTTTATAAAGTATATAAAATAAGGGTGGATGGTAGGTTCTCCTCCATAGAAATGAAATAATATATACTTCCTATCTTGTTTGTTAATAAATTTAACTATTTTATTGAATAATCTATTGCTGACCATGTTTCCACTGACATTAATATCTTCTATACAATACCAACATCTTAAATTACAATCTCGTATAGTAAATAGATTTATATACAGTGTATCTTCAGCTATATCTTGGTTGTATAAAACAAACTTATCTAAGCGTTGCATCTAAATAATACACTCCTATTTTTATATCTCTTTAACTCTTCTAATGTATATTCATCACCTTCTGGTTGAGGATCTTCTATGTTCTTTATATAATATTTTATTGAGCTTCTTATTACTTCCATATCACAATTAGAAGTATAATTATTACATATATGCCAACCTGGAATTTTTTTATCAGGGGTTTCAAATACGTTGGTAATTGGGTTATTTATAGTTGGCCAACAATTATACAAGTTTCCATATTCATCAATAATAATTCCTGAACTACACATATGATATTTTTGTACACTATCTTTATCATAAAATAATTCCTTCTCACTATCTTCAAACATATCCCAATTATCAAACTCCTCTTTATATTCAATATATTTTTTATCATTTATGATCTGATCAATGGGGCATACTATGGTGGGTATATCATAATTCTTATGCATATAATGATATATAAGTCCCATGTTTTCCATTTGCATCATCAGAACAGCATGATATAATTGCATATTATCATTTAAATATCTTGCTTTTTCAAACCATTCATCTGGATCTTTCACCCAATCACTATGAAAGGAAGCAGCATATATTAATTCTTTTGGGAGACTCTTAAAATACTCTAAGGGTTTTATTAAGTTTGTGGTTATTAGAATATCAACGTTTCTTTTACCTTCAAAGTATTTTTTAATTTTATAAACCATATCAGATAGATGTGGATTTAATGTTGGTTCGCCTCCAAAGAAATTAATACAAATATTCGGTTTCTTTGGATGATCTTGTATATCAATAAATTGAATAACCTTATCTATATCTGATAAGTCCATATATCTTGATTTTTTAGAATCACCAGTAAGAACATCACAATACCAACATTTGATATTACAAAACTTTGTAACTAATAGAGTTACAAACATAGTCCTACTGATGTCTATCAAATCTCTATTGCTCATTAATTTATCATCTTTGAATTTCATTTTTATTCCTTTTAAAATAATCAATTGAATATTTTGGATGGTGAATATCACATATATCACAATTATCGTATAAACATATATGCCAATCAGGAATTTTTTTCAATGCATCCTTAAAAATATTTAGAATAGGTGATGCCTCAGGATCATCAAATTTTCTCCAACAGTAATACACATCTCCATTCTCTGCAACCCTAAATTTACAATTGCACATCATCAGCTTGAAGTTATGAAATTGAAAGCCGTCTAAACTCCCCTTTGAACCATCCTTAAATAATATTTCACAATTAGTCGTGTCCTCTTGTTCATACTTATATTGACCCAGATAGTCTGCATTATATTTTTTAGCTACGTGTTTTGCCCAATCCGTTCCAACCAATTGTTCTTGCACCACAAGTTCATAAACTGAAAATTCATCTGATTTGTATTTGTCATAAATTTTAACAATTTCTTTTTCATTCTCTGGTGTTAATATGAACTTAATATCTCTTATCATTCCTTTCTTATTAAGATAATATACTTTCGAGAACCATTGAGCCGGATCTTTAATAGCATGATAATGATATGAGCATGAGAATTTTGTTTGCTTTGGCCAGTTGTATCTCCAATACTCAAATGGTTTCATTAAATTTGTAAGAGTATGAATTTTTAACAACTTTTTTCCTTCGTCAAAGTATTCAGTGTCAAGTATTGTATGGAATTCTCTAAAGAGGTGATGTGCTGTTGGTTCGCCTCCAAAGAACTCAAATGTATAATGTTTATAATCCTGTAATTCTAAAAACTTTAATAATCTTCTAAAGTTACTCCCAGAAGCATAATAATAACTATCCTTTCTTTTATTACAACCCCGACTACAATAATTACATCTTACATTACAATTTTCAGTTGGAATATAAATTACCTTACATACTTCATCCCAGTAATTTGGATCTACTATACAAAATTTATCAAGTTTCATTTACATTTCCTTTCTTAAAATGTTTCATGTAATAATTAACAGAACATTTTGGATATTCTAAATCACATATACACTTCTTCTGCTTACATAAAATCCATTCATCAAGCTTCTTTGGTTCATCTTCTCCCAACACCATAACTTTAGGAATGTCATGTAAACATCTAGTAATTTTTCCATTGGGATGTACTGATATTTCACAATGACACATCATAAAATAAAAACTTCTATATTTATCATAGTTCAAGTAATCATTTGTACCATCAGATAACATAACTTTTATACTTTCACTATCTAATTCTTCATCCCCTCTACAATCAACATGAGTATTGAAGTATTCAAAAGTACCTGAATCTGTTAATTCTTTAAATTCTTTATCATATGCAAATTCATTTATTGGATAGACAGTTACCAAATCTACAATGTTTTCATCACTATACTTTATCAAATATTTATCTTTATATTTATCATAAACTTCTTTAATCTTATCAGCATTTTTTTCAGTTAGCATTAAAAATACTTTTGATAAACAACCTTTATCATATAAAAGTTCTACTTTAGAAAACCATTCTTCATCATCTTTAACACCATGACTGTGATATGAACACGTAAAATCAAAAGACTCTTTAAGTGGTAAACTTTTAAAATATTCATATGGTTTTAATAAATTTGTAACTACATGAATATAACTATTTTTTAACTTACCTGCTTCATCAAGAAAGTATGGAAAATCCCTATGAACAGTTGGTTCTCCTCCAATTAAAGTCATTGAAATTCTAGGTCTTTCTTGGATTAAAAGGAGTTTAATAAGTTCAGAGAATTGATTTTTTGATAAAAAGTCATATCTTTTTCTCGGTTTATCAAATCCGCCAATACAATAGTAACAACTATTATTACACTTATTTGTTAGAGTTACATTAGCATGAGCTGTTTCAACAAATTCTTTATAACCATGTATTGCATAATACTCTAATTTATTTTTTTTCATGAGTTATCCTATAATATTTTTTCATATCCATTCTTGGATATGCTTGATCACAAAAACAAATTTTAGATATACAAAATGTCCAGTCTTGAAGGTATTGCATCGGATCTGTATATATGTTAAAGATTTTATATTTTCTATCCATTTGTGCCCAACATCTCATAACATCACCATTTTCTCTAATAATAAAACCTGGTTTACACATTTGATTTTTATAATTACCGTATATGTGTTCATAAATATTGTCCCAATCATATGTATTTTTCATTACATCATATGCTTCAGTTCCCAATATCTGATGGATGGGACATATCCAAAGTTGTCTCCTATTGAAATGTTTATAATATAAGTGTAATATTTGCTTGACATTATTTTCTTGAAGCATGAAAAAGACCTCAGAATTTTTTAATGAATAAACCTTTTCAAACCACTTATCTATATCCGGAATCCAATCAGAATGAAACGAAGCATTAATTATAAAATTATCGTACTTATTAAATTGTTCAAAATATTTCTTTGACCTTAATAAATTAGTGTGCATAAGCAAAGTAACGTTGTCAAATTCTTTATTTAATCTATCAGTATATTCAATTAGTTTTGGATGTAACGTTGGTTCACCTCCATAGAATTGAAAGAAAAGATTCTCTTTTTTATGCAGATGTATAAACTCAATAACTTTATCAAAATTATGTTCGACTGTTTCTCTAACATCTTTTTCTTCATTCCAATAACAATACCAACACTTTATATTACATTTTTGAGTTAATACAAATGTTATTTCAAGAGTAGTATTATAATCAATCATAGTATATCCATAATGGGGTCATCTGATTTAAAAAACCTATCTTTCAATCCTATTTTCTGTAGTTCATGATAACGATACCATGAACCATCCTTTATTTTATATTGGTTATTGTATATTATGTTCTTGTTATAAAAATAAGCCTCCATTAATAATCTACATCTAGGTTCAAAATATAGCCCATCATGAATATACATATAAGTATCCCATAGTTCAAAAAAGTTTTTTGGATGTTTAACTAAAACTGTTATTCTATTGGTTGGATCAATATTTTTATTACCAGAAACAATTATATTTTTATTAGTTAATGTTAATGCTCGAGTTAATTCTGTTGCACTTTTACCTGAACAATTAATATAACAATTACTTCTATCCTTTTTAACTTCTTTGTAAAGGTCAAATGGAAACCTTAATTTATAATCAACATTTCCAACACCAAATGGCATTTCATTATAAACAGTATAGTTTGGTCTATCAATGTAGTCGTAAAATCTTTTTATGTAATTTTTATCATGATCGTAAATAATGTGATAGTGTGAGGCAAGTGTGTATGGAAGAACAGAAGTTGTACCATAGTCCATTATAAGAATATTGTCAAAAGAGAGGTATATGAGTTTGTATTCTGTTTCTAAAACTATTATGTTATCTTTGTAATTAAAATCTATATTATATCTATCTCTAATTATTTTAAATACATCTTCTAATGTAAGATGACGCTTTATAATAAGAATTAATTTTGTATCTTTATTTAATTTTTGTGTTTGCAAATAATATTCTATAACATCAATTAGTGCACCATTAATATGATAACATCTGAATATTATAGCATTCATATATTTCACCTTTCTTATTCTATTTCTGGATATTTAGGGAGTTTATCTTTCTTTTCTTTATCCCAACATTTATCACATATTTTTTCGTAGTTACTTGTGATAAATATAATATATGTATCTTGACCACATCTATCACAAGTCATCATAATAGACAGTTTCCTTATTTTATTATTGATATAATTTTTATATCATGTTTTTTATCTTCTAAAGATAATATTTCATCTATATTGATGGGTAATTCAAGTTTTGGTAAATCTTCTGGTATGTGAAGTTCTTCTTTATTATCATACCACTCGACTAATTTATCTTGATCTTGAAGTTCTTGAGCTATTCTTGTTTTCATTTTTATTGGACATGAATGTAAGAACTCGAATGTACTGTTTCTTAATCTTCCAGAACTAATCCAATCAATAACTGCCATCTCTTTAATTTTAAATTCCCACATATCCATATCTAATTGATGTCTTTTTTCATCTGTCAGGACACCAATCTTTCCTTTTAAGTAAGCAGCTTGTTGATAGAATCTCATAAATTCTCTTTTCGTATCTCTGATTGCTCTTTCAGATTCTTCCATTAACATAATTTTTTCTTTAAGGTCAACTTTGCATCTTTTTAATTCAAAATCACTTTCTTGACCTGTTTCTATTTTCCATTCTAGTTCTTCAATGTCAATTTGCAATCTTGCATTATTGGAAGTTAATTCTCTTAATCCTCTAAATCGTTTGTACAATTCTCTTAGTGATTGTTTATATTGTCCGTATAAAGTACCGCCTGCTCTAGTCGTTACAAGATAATCATCTTGAAATTGTGGCATCCCTGTTTGGTGGTCATCCAATAATGTTCTTAAATTCATTTTTCGTTTTCCTTTCTTTTTTATATTTTTTGATTTAAAAATTTTTGTGATTCTACACTACAAATTCCCATTCTTAAATTGATGTTTCGCTTCTTGACCACACCCATATTCATACAACATTATTTTATAAATCTCCATTAAGAGTAATTTTGCTCGGCTGTTTCTCCATACATAGCTGTTCCGTCACATAAAAATGTAATTATATCAGTTCCGCTAGTTGTTATTGTTGGAGGAGTTCCACCTGGCCATTTAAAATCGCTGCTATATGATAGTGTATATGAACTAGGGTTTATTATTTTTATTGTATAAAAGGCTAATCCATTTGGCATATTAGAAACTCGAAGTTCAGTATTATCGGTCAGTGTTGCTGTTATTATCTGATGTTCTTCTATATCCCATGATATGACAGCTGAACCATCAATAATTCCTGATGAAATACTTGTAGAATCATAATACTGGGCTTTTTCCCATTGGTTAGATGTTAAAAGCAACGAACTTACGTCTCCAGAAGTCCCACTACTACCCGAACTACCATCTGTACCAGAGGTTCCATCAACACCCGAAGTACCGTCAGTTCCGCTCGTTCCATTGGTACCTGATGTTCCAGAACTACCTGATGAACCACTACTTCCAGATTCCATCCATATTTGCCAATATAATGACCAGTTAACTCCAGTTCCAGGATCATTATCTATAGCTGGAACATGATCTTGAATACATAAGTAAATTACTCTATTATCTTCAACCACATCATTGATAACATAACCAGTAGAGTCTATTGACCATGATCCTTGACTATAAAATCCATCTCCTGATGTACCAGAACTTCCAGAACTTCCACTTGACCCTGATGTTCCTGATGTTCCACTTTCTGCTAATAAATTCCAATAGGTTTCCCAAGAAGCTCCTACACCAGGTTCATTTGTAGAATCAGCATTATTAAACAGAATACACATATAAGAGGCATTATTATTTATTACTACATCATTAACATAATAATCTTCAGTTGAATCCCAACTTCCTAGATAAGCAAAACCAGTTCCTGAACTACCTGCTGTACCACTAGTTCCATCTGTTCCTGATGTACCATCACTTCCACTAGTTCCTGATGAACCATCACTACCTGAGCTACCTGATGAACCAGAAGTTCCGTTAGTACCTGATGTACCTCCTGTTCCTGATGACCCAGAAGTTCCTGATGTTCCATTTGTACCTGACGATCCGCTGGATCCTGATGTTCCATTTGTTCCACCTGCAGCAAATAACTCCCAATAGGTAGTCCAACTAACTCCTACACCAGGTTCGTTTGTAGTATCAGCGGTATTAAATAATGTACAAACATAATTGTTATTATTATTAATAACTACATTTTGAACATAATAATCTTCAGTTGAATCCCAACTTCCTAAATATTCAAAACCGCTTCCTGATGTACCAGAAGATCCTGAACTTCCATCAGTACCTGCGATTCCTGTAAAAGTTCCAAAATCTGACCACAGTCCTGTTGAACCATTGTAGATAATAATATGCCCGTCAAGAGTAGCAGAAGTATCAATATCAGCAGGAGCTCCCTTATCTGCTCTAATATCATTTATAATTACAAATGTCCATGTTAATACACTTGTTCCATCAATAGCAGCTTCAATCTCGGTAACTTTTGCTTCATCAAAATCTCCATATTCATCAACTTGAAAACTAGATCCACTAGATCCACTAGATCCTGATGTACCATGAGAACCTGACCATCCTGAAGAACCAGAACTTCCGCTTGAACCAGATGTTCCATTTGTTCCTTGAACACCATCTATTCCGCTTGTTCCATCAGTACCATCAACACCTGATGTTCCTGAACTACCTGATGTTCCGGTAGATGAAAACAATTCCCAATAAGTTTCCCAATCTACACCATCACCAGGTTTATTTGTACTACTAGATATATGATCTAAAATACATATATAATTATTTAAATTAGTTGCGTCAGCAACAACAACTTCAGTTGCTATATACGCAGAACTATCTTGCCAATATCCTTGATACACAAAACCAGCACCACTGCTACCTGAACTACCAGCTGTTCCACTACTACCTGATGTCCCGTGTGTTCCGCTAGTACCATCAGTACCAGATATTCCACTACTACCCGAACTACCATCTGTTCCACTAGTGCCTGAACTCCCGCTGCTACCTGATGTTCCACTAGTTCCTGATGTTCCACTAACATCAACGAAAGCAGAACCATCCCATACTGTTACAGCAGTGAACTTACCAGTAGATGGTGTAGTTTCCCCTATTGGACCGGGAGAATACATTAATAGTTGTTTTGTAAAGTTTTTAGTCTCATTCCCACTAACATCCACACCGACTCCCAGATCATTTGCATCTAATTGCCCTATGAATGGATTGAGACCACTTATAGTTTTGTCTTCAGCCATATAATTTTATCCTATTACTCAAATAATTTTTGTGTACCACTAAGGATTGAGTTTTCATATAAATTAGTTAACTTGCTACCAAGTAACCTTTGTGAATTTTTGCCTGTATAAACTCTAAGAGCAGATTCCATAATTTTAACCTTTTCAATAAATTGATATATGGAATTTATAATTTGTAGTTCCGCTTGTGACGGGTCATTTTTAGTTTCAAGGTAATCTAATAATACAGTCAATGATTCAAAGGTTATTTTAAATTCTTTTTCATGCAACTCATTTAAAAGATTAACTACTAATTGGTTTGGTTTTGACATATCTTGCTCTCCATAAGTTTATAAATATTTTAACCAGTTACAATAACATTCAATGTTACAGTATTTACAGGCATCCAAATTCTAATAGTATTTAATGCAGTTCTATCTATTAACATCGCATCTATCAATTCGCCCGTTGCATTGTCCCAACATTGAACAGCAAAGGCATCAGATATAAGTGCTGGTGAAAGAACTGATATATCAACATCTTGATAATAGTCACTTCCTGATAGATTCCAAGCACTTAATTGACTTTTAACATTACCAGACACTGAAGCAGATGGGAAAAATAAAATAGAAACAGTTCCAGTTCCAGTGGTTAAAGCAACACCGACCTGTTGATTAGTTTTTACATTTGTAGCTGTACCAGCTTCTGAACTTGAAAGATAAACAAAATCTCCAGCATTTACAGTTACAGCTGCCTGAACTCTAACAGTTAAGGCTCCTGCCCACCTTCCCTTTGGATTTGTTCCTACCTCTGTTACTACTGCTTGAGCAAATGTAATTTCTGATGAAGCAATAGCTGTCACCCATGTTGTTCCATCATAATATACTAATGAATTTAAAGCAGCTGAGGTAACCATATTAATTCTTGTACCCATTCTGTCTAGTCTTTCCCAAGAATTTAAGATTCCAAAGTAATACATATCATCATCTCGTACATGAATAATTCTTCCCTGATCTCTAGTTGCAGAAAATGTTGGAAGAGTATGTTCAACCGACGCCCAAGTACTTGTATTTTGTCTATAAATTGTAGGAGTACCTGGATCATAATCATATAAAGTACCTATTGCCCACGGACCAGTTGTAGCTGAAACTGCTTTTAAGAAAACATGATTAGCTCCATATGCGCCTGGAAGTAGACTAGGTGGGATTATTTTTATACTTGCTTGAGGTGCTGGTCTTGATTTAACAAATTCATATTCCAAAACTATGTAATAATAACCAGGTTCTTTAATGATTGAGCCTCCAAAGTAATGGAGGGCATTATCAAAATCAACTTGATGTTGTGCTGTAATCTGGATCCATATATCATCCTTGAAACATGAACCTACTGTTACATTAACATAATTATTTGGTGAAGTTGAATCTGCTATTACATCCATACCTCGTGGGGAAAATAAAAGATCTTCTCCCTGAGTTAGCATTCTTGTTAATCTGTTAACTATATCACTATTGTATGAAGCAAATGGGTCGACCGCCCGTGTTTGTGTTGGGTATTGAGACATTTATTTTCTCCTTAAAAATAATACTAACGGCAAATCTTTTACATTTATTTTTATCCTTATTTCTATAGGGATAGAAAAAAATACTATATATATTAATTAATGAAAAGGTATATTTATATTTTATTATTTGAAGGGTAAGTAAGGGTGTTATATATATTTTATAACACCCTCATAACATTTTTGGTAACTAGTGAAAATAACTTTAATAAGTATTTGATTTATATTTTGTTCTATACTTACTACCGTATTAGTTTCTATTTTACAGTTGAATGCACCTTTCAATTTTTTTTAATGATGGTGCATTACCTTTAATTTTTATAACCTTCCATCCACCCGATTTTAATTTCTCTTCTCTTAAAGGATCAATAAAAACATCTTGATTATGCCAGAATGTATCAGGAAATTCAATATTGATTTTTAAAACTGGATCAGCGAAGTCTGATATATAACGAAACTTCGTTAACCCCCCCAAGGTCTTTTCTTCAATGAAATAATTTTGTCTGATATTGTGGAAGTACATTGATAAATGATTAAAAATTCTTTTTTTCATGCTAGCAACAGGATCTAAAGGAGAATTATCATTTTCATTAACGCCTAATTCTTTAATGATAATAACTTCTTTATCGACAACTTCTTCATCACCTATGATACTTTCATCAGTTAAAGTATAGCTATCTTGTTCCACTGGTTCACTAGTTTTAAACATATCTTTATGACGACCATATAAACTTTTTATAGCAAATTCTTCATTGGCTAAGGGTGCATCCGGGAATCTTAATTTGTATTCACCATGTGTTACGCTGTGTTTTTTAAGATGTCTTGGGGATATTATGGCGAATGATTTACCACAGATTTGACAATTAACCTTTCCTGTTTTTTCTTCATAATACGGGTATGGATATGGGTATTCATGTTCAGTGTTTATAATCATAGAATTCTCCTTTTCAACCTATAATTTTAATTTTGTTCTAAAAAAGGATTAAGATCTAATGAAAATTCCAACTTTAAAAATCGACAAATCTTTACCTCACCATTACCTCTTTAGTGTAGCAATTCATACTATGAAAAGTAAAAATGCAGGGCAGATGTTTTTAAAACACGGTCCAATTTATTATACCAATGATGATGTTGTTAGAATGTCGAATGTCATTTCAAGATGTACAGATAAGGTATATGAACAAACACAAATGGAAGCAGCAGAAGCTGAAGGTTGTACTCAACTTATATCTTCAATAGCAGGTATGAGATTATCAGCTAATGCAAACAGTTGTACTATACATCATTTTTCATCAGCTATAAAATTTGGTGACGATGATCTTGTGTTATTAGTTAAGTTAGCAAATACAGATAAATCTTCTAAAAAAAAATTAATGGAGGCAAAAATATGATTAATTCGTTTAAAAATCAACATAAATTTCTTTCAAACTTTTATCAAGTTTCAATAAATTTTGAAGGAATTATATATCCAACAGTTGAACATGTATACCAAGCAGCAAAATCATTTGATACTATATATAGAGATAAGATATCAAGCATTCCGTGGTATAAACCTGGAACAGCTAAAATGTATGGGAACAAGGTTAAGATTCGACCAGATTGGGAAAAAGTTAAAGTAGATATTATGAAAAAGTTATTGTATAAAAAATTCATGTATCCAGATTTAAGTAACTTATTATTACAGACAGAGGATGATTATCTTGAAGAAGGTAATTTCTGGCATGACAATTTCTGGGGAAATTGTAGATGTAAAAAATGCAAAGATATACCCGGTCAAAACATGTTAGGTAAATTATTAATGGATGTACGAGAAGAATTGAAGGAGGATACAAATGGTAAAGATTGAAGTCCTCGGAGTGGGTAATTTGTTCACTCCACAAATAACAAACACCTCTTTTTTATTATCACCTGATATTGGTGGAGATGAAAAATTTCTTATTGATTGTGGTTATAACGTTTTTCAAAAATTAATTTCTGGTGGTTATGATATTGGAAACATAAAAACTGTAATCATTACTCATACTCATCCAGATCATGTTGGTAGTTTGGGAGCATTAATTTATTACAGATGGTTTGTATTTAACAGACATACAACTATTATATGTGGAAATAAAGTTGGTAAATATCTAAAGGCATATTTAGAGTCAACAGTATTTTATGTTCTTAAACCAGGAGAGATTAGATTGGATAAATATATAGAATGCCCATATTCTCTTGTATCTAATGGTATACCCACTGGACTTATAACTATGTTTGAAGTTCAACATGGTGATATACCAGCATACGGAGTTTATTTACATAAAGATAAAATAGTTTTTACCGGCGATACAGATCTTTTAAACCCATTATCTACTATGATGTCTAGTGCTGAAATAATATTCCATGATTGTTTAATAGGCCATTTTGCAAGGGGTATTCATTCAAACATGGGAGATATGGAAGTAACTTATCCTAAAATAATCAGGGAGAAGATTCAGTTGGTTCATTATGGAAAGAAACTTACACAGAAATTTCTTGATAATGATATGACTATTTGTCATGAGGGATCTACTTATACTGTTAAATAAAGGGGAATTTATGAAGACAGGAGTTTATAGAGCATATTTTGATGGTTCTGCTTCCCCAAACCCAGGTGAAATAACCATTGGAGGTTGTATCAAAAATGGAAATGAAAACATATTTAAATTTTCAAAAAACATGGGGCATGGAACTAACAGTGAAGCTGAATATTTGGCTCTTATAGAAGTTTTAGGAAAAATTGTATCTCTAAAAATTGAGAAAGTTGAAGTGTTTGGAGATTCACAATTAATCGTACGTCAAATGAATGGAGTTTATAGAATTAAACAAGACAATATGAAGAATTTATCTAAACAAGCAAAAGATCTTTTGACTCATATTCCAGAGTGTGAACTATCATGGATTAAGAGATCAAAAAATGCAGAAGCTGATTCGTTATCAAAGGGGTAATAATTATGCACTACAGTAAAATTTTATCTAAAAAATATGCAATTGAAATTTGTAATTTTTTAAACAATGAAAAAATTAATGGAATAGAGTTTAATATTAATTTTAGAACTGTGGGAGATCATAAAGGTCTTTATGTTACGTTGTTTATTTTTAGAAGACAGTTTGAATTTAATATATACAATATACATCATGAAAAACACTGTTTTGGATGTGGTGCAGAATTAACGGAAGATAATTTTCTTGAAGAAATATATTTATTAACAGGATTAGAAGTATGTAGAGTTTGTGATCATAACGGATATAATATTGATGCTGTTCATCCTATTTTTAGAAGGATTGTTAAAATTAATTGGTCCCATGATGAAATACTTAAATTATATAATGAACTTCAACATGCTGGTTATGAAGACATAAAACTAACAATAGAAAAGGAGAAAAAATGAAAATTGAATTACTAGTAATTGATCCACAGAATGACTTTTGTGACCCTAAAGGGTCGTTATTTGTTTCAGGTGCAGATGCGGATATGGCACGTCTAGCAGCCATGATTGTTCGTCTTAAAGACAAACTTGATGATATCCATGTTACATTGGATAGTCATCATTTTATTGATGTTGCCCACCCAATCTTTTGGGTAGATTCACAGTCCAATCATCCAGATCCGTTTACAATTATCTCTGCCGATGAAGTTGAAAATGGAACATGGAGAACTACAAATCCACAATTCCAGAAACGGGCAAGTGAATATGTTAAGGCTCTTGAAGCTAACAAACGATATCCCTTATGTATCTGGCCTTATCATTGCTTGATTGGCAGTTGGGGGTATGGTGTTGTTCCAGAATTGTTTGATGCTTTTGTTGAATGGGAAAAGGATTTTGCATTGGTTGATTATGTAACCAAGGGTTCTAATTTCTGGACCGAACATTATTCAGCAGTTCAAGCAGATGTTCCTGACCCAGAAGATCCAAGCACTCAACTTAATACAGGGTTAATTAAAACTCTTCAAGATGCAGATATCATTCTTCTTTCTGGAGAGGCACGTTCACATTGTCTGTCGAATACAGTTCGAGATATTGCTGATAATTTTGGAGAAGAGAATGTTAAAAAGATGGTTCTTTTACAGGATGCCACATCTGATGTTCCGGATCCTCCTGGTACAACCATGTTCACAGATATGGGAGAACAGTTTGTCAGTGATATGATGGCTAGAGGTATGCAAGTATCAACAACAACAGAGTTCATGAAGTAAAGGAGGATTAAATAGTATGCCAAAATTAATGCAAGATAATAATACGCAAGAAATGAAAATTGCTGGTCCAGGTAATTTTACATTTTCAGCAATCCGGATTGAAGATCTTGGAGCTACAGAATACACTCTGGTAACAATTGTTTGTGATGTTACTGGAAGCGTTAGAACCTTTGCAGATGAATTATTAAAGATGGTTAAAACTGTTGTCAAAGCATGTAAGAAAAATGCAAGAGCAGAAAATTTATTACTTAGATATGTTTTATTCAACAATGATATTATGGAAGTACATGGGTTTCTTCCAGTAACATCTATTAATGAAGATGATTATGAACAACTTAGACCTGCTGGAACAACTGCATTATATGACGCAGTATTCAGTGGAATTGGTGCTACCCTTAAAATGGCAGAGACTCTTTCAGCTCAAGACTTTGATGTAAATGGATGTGTTTATATTATCACGGATGGTGATGATAATGCATCTACTTCTTCTCCATCAATGATTAAAGATCAAAATAATAGAGCTTTAAACAAAGAAGAGATTGAATCTTTAAGGTCTGTTGTTATTGGTATTACTGATGAAAATGCTTTTGATAAAGCATATTTTGTTGGGAAACTTGAAAAACTTTGTATCGAAGCGGGTATAACCCAGTTTGTTAATGCTGGTGATGCAACGGCATCTACGTTAGCAAGACTGGGTCAACTTATTAGCCAGAGCATTAGCTCTGTCTCACAGACTTTAGGATCCGGGCAGGCAAGTCAGCCGCTTGTTTTCTAGAGGTTTCATGACTACCTCCTAGTTGGGGTGGCTGACAAGGTCCACCCCAACAAACAAAAGGAAAACAAAATAGAATATAAAATTATTTTTTGGGCACTCGCTATATTTATTGCTTTAAAAAGTATATCTGTAGGTAATGAATTTAATTTATATTATTGGATTAAATATAAAAAGAAATACATTGATTGGTATTTTGGACGAGAAACTTTTAAACAGTTCTTAAGGAGAATTAAAAAATGACAGAAAAGAAACATGTAGCACAAACTTTAATGAACGTTAATATACACCCCGTAACACTTGATATTATGGATCGAGGAATTGAACAACTATTCCCAGCAATTACAGAAGTTCAAGGATGGTGGGGATATGATCTCTTTAGTAGAAAACCAGGTCCAGCTTACTATGATGAAACTGGTAAACTTCAGTTAACCAACTTAGACCTGGTATGTTTTTTATGGGAATTATCCAAACGAGATTCTATCATTAATATTCCCGAATATAAAGCAAGACGATCTGGAAGGAGCAGAACAGATCAGATACTTGTATCAAATAAGAATAGAAACGGAACAATTGTGGGTCTCCAATCCAACCAAAACTTCTTTAGTTTTTCAGTTAAGATTAAAGATATGAATGTTATTGGCGAAAATTCGGTTGGAGATTTTAGAACATTTATGTTAACTGATCTTGATGGTTCATGGTATGAAGGGTGGAGATCAATCCAATTTATGCCAACTTTAAAAGAAAATAAATGGCTCTATGAAAATAAACTTTTTACAGGAAACACTATATATTTCAAAAACTTTATTGCACCAACCAGATGGACCAGTTTTTTCGGACATCATTATTTTATTACTAAACTTATGATTGAGAGACTTGAAGAAGAAGCTTCTTTTTGCCGGGTAGCATATAAATTGATGATACAAAAAGGAATCAAATTTCCAGAGGGAAGTGGCCCCCAGTCATATGAATACGATGAAAAAGCAAAGGGAGTAAAAAAAATATTTAATGCATTTGAAGTAAATCTTCAACACTCTCCTTTTACTGGAGAATATAAAGTACCAAAAGCAAATCAGAAAAATATGATGGAACTCTATAATAGACAAAAAAGATATGGTAAAATCCTTAGTAATCTTCGTTTTATGATAAGAGCAACTGAATTCTCTCATTATAGTAATCCTGAAAATTTTCCTGCATGGTTGAAAAATACCAAATGGGAACCTAATTATGTCGAAAAGGGAAAAAGAATAAAATGGCAACGGTTAGTTTTATTCCAACCTGGAGTAGGAGAAACTGCCTGGTCAATCCTCAAGCGAACATATGAAAAATCGACTGAGGTTGCCGCATGATATTATGAGGAGTAGATTGTATTCTACCCCTCATAAAATAAAAGAAAGGAGATATCATATGATACCTCAATTTTTAAGTAAAAAATGGAAACCTTATGAAGAACCAGCTGAACATATAATAAGAGATAGAGAGTCAAAAATCAAAGATGTAAAATTTAACGGGTCTTCTAAAGCTCTTATCTTTTTTATACTCGGTGTTATGTTTACTTCATTATTATTTTATTTTTAAAGGAGTTAGATATGAAAATATACATTGATCATTTATTAAAAATAGGAAAGACTCATAAAGTATGTGAGGATTATATTATTTCAGGTCATACCCCAGTCCCTTATATTATTTTATCGGATGGATGTTCTAGTTCTAAAGACACTGATGTTGGGGCTAGAATTCTATGTTATAGAGCTAAACAATATTTACAACGGAATGGATCTCTTGATTCTGTAAATGAATCTGAAATGGGCGATTATATTATTTGGTCTTCTAAATTAGCTATAGACCTTCTTGGATTAGATGTAACTGCTTTAGATGCGACTTTAACGATTGCCTATTACGTCAATGGAATATTAAAAATTATTATGTATGGCGATGGAAATATAGTTTATATTGATAACAATAAAGATAGTATATCAATTGAAATTAATTATACTAAAAATACTCCATATTATTTATCATATGAATTAGATCAAAAAAGAAAACAAATATATCAGGATAACAACATTAAAAAAACAATTGGGGGCTATTGTTATTATTCAGATATAAATAAAGTAAAAAGTGGAACAACCGGGATAATAAAATGTGACAAACCATATATTTCTACTTATATAATTGAACCTAATACAGATCAAACTATTTTAATTTTCTCTGATGGGATTTCAACCTTTTTTAATAAAGAACAACAAGAATTCTTGCCTATAAAGGATCTTATACAAGATTTTTCATCTTTCAAAACTTTAAAAGGGGAGTTCTTACAAAGAAGGTTATTAAGTAAAAATGGTGCTATAACTAAGTTAGAACAACAAGGTTATGATCACTTTGATGATTTATCAGTTGGAGCTTTTGTTATTCGATGCAACTAACCAGAAGGAAAGACTTAAGAATAGCAATTCTCTTACATATTGCTAACACTATTAGTGGTGAATTAATGGATTGGAATGGTTTAGAAGGGTGGTTGAATTTTAAATTTATTAACGAAAAAGAAAGAGATATAGCAGCTGATATGTTTATAGCAGAAATACATCGTTTGCACAAAAGAATTGATTAAGGAGAAAAAAATGCCATACTATAAATGTAGCGGATGCCACCATGAGTGGGAAGATTCTCAAGAACGAAAATGTGATTGGTGTGATACAAAAAACCCAATAGTTCTTGAAGAAAAAACTCCGTTAGAGAAATTTGTAAAAATACTTTTAAAAGATCCAGTCGGATTCTTTAAAGGAATAGGGGATAATAAAGATGTATCACATACGAGGAAAAAATAAAAAAGTTAAATTTACACAGAACAACTTTATAGCAAAAGGTGGTGAAGGAAGTGTTTATAGAATAGGTAATGTTGTATATAAAATTTATGAAGACTCCTCTAAAATGATTCCCGAAGCCAAAATTAAAGAACTTAATAATATCAGCGATAGTAACATCATCAAACCTATTGATATTATTTTAGACCCATCTAATAAAGTTGTTGGTTTTACAATGAGATATGTAAAAGGTGAACCTTTATGTAAACTATTCACAACTGCTTTTAGAGACAGAAATAATATATCTGATGATATGACTCTTGAACTGGTTGAAAACATTAAAGATTCTACCTATAATATTCATTCAAATAAGTGTTTGATTGTGGATGGAAATGAATTAAATTATATGGTTGATAAATCATTTGTTGTTCCATTTTTCATTGATGTTAATAGTTGGCAAACTCCAAGTTTTCCAGCTACAGCAATTATGTCATCAGTTAGAGACTGGAATGTAAATACATTTTCTGAAATAACAGATTGGTTCTCATTTGCTATAGTTACATTCCAGTTGTTTGTAGGAATTCATCCATATAAAGGAAAACATGATAAGTATAAAAAGAATGATTTTCAAAAAAGAGTTGTAGACTGTGTTTCTGTATTTAATAAGAATGTTGGGGTTCCACCTGCAGCAAGGAGTTTTGATTTAATTCCTAACCATTATAAAGATTGGTATTATAATCTATTTGAAAAAGGTAAGAGAAATGAACCACCAACTAAACCTGGTGTACGAAGTCCAATTACTACCAGACATATTATTATTAACAGTACAGATAATTTTGTAATCAAAGAAATTCATGAGTTTAATTCTGAAATTATTTATTATGATGTAGTATATGGAGTTGAAGTCATTAAAACAAAAAATACCTTATACATTAATAATAAAAAATATACAGTAGCACCAAACGTTGAAGTTTTATTTACAACTCAAAATTTAAATCCAATATTTGTTAAAATTGAATCTGGTCAATTGAAGTATTTTTCTCCGGACTCTATCAAAATAAATTACTCTAAATTAAACTGTTCAGATAAAATGATTTATAAAAATTCTTTGTTTATAAAAAATGAGGGAAAATTAATTGAAATATCTCTCAAGGAAATGAATAAACAAATATTTCCAACAGTAAAACATACATGGGGAATACTTCCGTATGCTAGTGAAATGTTTAGTGGGTGTGTTTCTCAAAGTGTATTTGGAAGACAGTTCTTTGTTATTATAGAACCAAATTCATCAGGAAATTCTGAATCATATGTTATTAAAGTTGATGATTTAGATGGTTATCGAGTTATTGATGCTAAATATGAATCCAATGTTTTAATTGCCACAACTTATAAAGATAGTCAATATGATAGGTTTATTATTAAACTTGATCTAAAAAATAATAAGTACACTTATAGAAAAGAAGAAGGTATTGATTTTATACCTGCTAATTTTATAGTGCTTGACAATGGAATTGTTATAAATATAAATGATCAAGATTCCGTTCAGATATTTTCTAATATATACGGAAAAGATGCAGTTAAGGAAATTAAAGATCCTGCAATAGATTCATCAATGAAATTGGTCAAAGATGGAACACAAGCAAAATTTTTCAAAGGTAATAAATTATTTACAATAAAAACAAAATGAAGGAAGGAGAAGAAATATGCAAGCTGGATTGAAACACATTGATTTTGATTCATTGGTTAACCCAATGGTTAAATTCATCAGAAGCAACCCTACTCGGAGGATGGTAAAGGATCCTGAAACAGGAAATATTGTCACCGACGACCGTGGGAAAATTGTCTATAAAAAGAAAGGTGGAAAGAAGGTCGGCGTTCTTGTTGCTGGAATTCATCCACAAAAAGACTATAAAATCATTGTCGGTTTTTCTATGTGTTGTAAGAAAGATAAGTTCAACTGGATTACAACAAGTGGAGGAAAAATGAGGGTAGACGGTTTTGGTAAAAGAGTTGCTACCAAACGTGCCATGAAATGGGAAGACTATGATAAAGTCTGGATTGGCAAACTTCCAGATGAGATAGAGAGAGACCCAACAGGATTGGTTATAATTCCTGACTCAATTTCTGTTGAACTTGGAGCATTCCTTGGTCGGTGTGCTGCTTATTATAAAGATAAAGAAGCACCTGTCTGGGTAGAATCCATGACTGTAGCAAGTCAAATTGAATCGTCATAAAATTTTCGACCGTGGGAGGCGAAAAGGGCGGGTACAAAGATTGTGCCTGCCCAACTTATGAAAGGGGATTGAAAAATGAAGCAAAATTATAATTTTGTCTTAAAGAAATTTAAATTTAAAATTCCATTTATTAAACTAAAAATACCGTGTGGATATATTTTTTATAATACAGATAATATATTAAATAAAGGAACTTTAGTTGATTCTTTATTGGCAGAAGGATTTAAAGATAATCAACAATTTGAATTAATAGTAAAGGAGACATAAAATGATAAAATTTTGTGATAATATAGAAGCAGCAGATAGAGATGCAATATTAACACACGGAAAATGTTTTCTTAAAAAAATGGAAATATTAGAAGCGGATAAAATATCAAGGTATCTTTATGAAAATGATATTGATATTAATATTCAAATTCATCAAGTTCTTGAATTGAAATACATTATATCTAAAATGAATGGAGATCTTGATCCTTCTGTTAATGGAGATTTTATGTTGGATTAAATTATGGAAACAAAAACATTTTATGAAGTTAAAAAAAGAATATGTACTGGTTGTAACAACTATATAAATGATGATGATGATACGTGTAATATATGTATAAGACCTATAAACGACAGAGGAGAGATATGCCCATGCTCATTATGTTTAATTAAATCAATGTGTAGTCAATCATGTGAAGAATTTAGAAATTATTGTAATAAAGGAGAAGTATAAATGTCAAATGTGAAAGTATTACCAATGCTCTTTGGAGTAAGTAGAGTAGGAAAAGTAAAACAATGGCAACCAAAAGTTGAAGAACAGGAAAACGGAACAGCAATTATTATAATTGATTCAGGATATGTTGGGGGAAAGATTCGAGAAAGTCCTAAGGTGATTAAGAAAGGAAAGAATATTGGCAAATCAAATGAAACAACTCCATATACTCAAGCTCTATCAGAAATTGAATCTGCATGGACTGCCAAGCGATATGAAAATTATGAACCTGATCAAATGGATCCTAATAATTATATACCAAGATATATGCTTCCTCAATTAGCTAAAGGCCCTGGTGCTGGAAAGATTGTATATCCAGCATTTATTGAACCCAAATTAAATGGAGTTTGTAACTTAGCAGAACCTCCTATGGTTCCGCCTTATTATTCTCCATCACGAGATTTAATTCTTCATCATACAAAGGGTGGACACTTTTTTGAAACCCTTGCTCATCTTGATGAATGGGTACATAAATTTAATGCTCCAGCACCACTTCATGGAGAATTATACAAACATGGGTGGAGTCTTCAAAAAATTGGTGCATATACCAAGAAAATAAAACCAGATCAACATCTATTGGAATATTGGTTATATGATATTGCTTGGGTAAATGTTCCTTTCATAACGAGAATTGAATGGCTTGAAGAAAGAATTCATTTGATAACAAAGAACTTCCCAGAATGCCCCATCAAATTCACTCCAACAGAGATAGTTAATAATTACGCTGAAGCAAAAATTTATCATGATAGATGTGTGGTAAATGGTTTTGAAGGAGCTATGTTAAAAAATAAACATGGTATGTATATGTTTCAGTACAGATCAAATGAAATTGAAAAAGTTAAAGATTATAAAACAGAGGAATTTGAAATTGTTGGTGGAAAAGAAGGAAGTGGAACTGATGAAGGCTGTATCGTATATAGATGTATAACCGAAGGTGGTCTTGAGTTTGATGCTCGACCAAGAGGTACGGTAGAGGATCGTCAAGAGATGTTTATAAACCTTCCAAATGATATTGGTAAAATGTTAACCGTAAGATTTGCTGAATTTTCTGACGACGGAGTTCCTCTTCAACCAGTTGGGATTCCTGAAGCAGAAGTAATAAGAGATTATGAATGATAAATTCCCTTGTAAAGAATGTATATGTATAGCGATATGTAGTGGAAAAGATTTTAGTGTATTAATGGAGGATTGTATTTTAATTCATGACTATTATTATTTTTCAAGAGAAGAAAATTTTGAAATTCTTCGAGAAATGGTTGAATATCTTAACCCACCATGAAAATAAAATTTAAAAGGAGTTTAATTATGAGTACTATCACAACCCAAGGATCAATATTTGACGAAATGCTGGGAAATATTCCTCCCAATAAAGGTAAAATCTTTCCGTTTAATGTAAGAGTTGGACTCATTAAATATCGCCCACCTCGTCATGACTTTTTTGAATTTATACAATTTATGGGGAAACCCAATATTGGGGCAATTTTATATCATGAAAAATTTGACCCGGCAAGTTTTCTTACTTTTGTATTTCCTGAAGCACAAATGAGTGTTCATGAAGAACGAATGTTTACATATAAATTAAGTAACCATCCTGAAGTTGATAAGATAGAACAAGTTGATATTATAACAAAATCTCCCATAATCATTAGTAGTTTTAGGGCTGAAATGATTAGAATCATTACTTGGGAAGGTGATGAAAAATATGAAAATGTTGGAAAGGATTAACAAGGAGGACAAACCTCATGATATTTATTATCAAATTAATGTTACTGTTTTTTATCTTAGGTCTTTCGATGTTAGGAATAACTGGATTTGCTTTCTGTATTCATCTTGCTCAAAAACTAAATTCAACAATAAGAATTATAATATATACTGGATTCACTATAATATTTCTTGTTACTTTGGGTATGGATTTATCATTTAACGGAATTCCTATATTAGCATTATATGGTATGGGTTTTATTCTTATTGGTTTCTGTAGTATACCAATCAGATATTTATGGAGAACTACTGATGAAAACCAAAGATAAAAAAGTAGTATATACAGTTTATGATATAATAAGAAATGAAATCAATATGGAACCTTTAATATGTCTTCATTGTAAACAAGTTGGTGAGGTTACATATTATCATGATATGGAAGATGCCCATTGCGAACTTTGCGGTAAATGGCAACTCAATAAATAAGGAGGAATATTAATGGAAAGATATATATATTTTATAGATATTTTAGCATGGATATTTGCAATTTTATCTACATTATTTGTTGTTGGTAGGTTAATTGCTTATTCACTATATGATGACTTAGATAAATTACGAGATAAATTAAATGGAGTAGAAGCAAGGTTTCCAATAATCAATGGAAGTATTGTAGCAATTATATGTTGGGTTTGGATAATTGCCTCCTATTTAGTTGAAGGTAAATTATTATGAAAACAAACATTATAGTAACCGGAGATGTTCATGGAGATTTTGGTGCCTTAAATGAGATAATTTCTAAAAAGAAAAAACATGGTTTGGAATTAGTTATCTGTTGTGGAGATTTTGGATTTTGGCCACAGGGACCTGGCCAAGTCATAAAAGGAATTAAAAATCAAGGAGTTAAAATTCTTTTCTGTGATGGAAACCATGAAAATCATCATGCATTAAGAGATAGAAAATCTGATGAAATTGTTCCAAATGTTTTCTATATGCCCAGAGGTTCCACTTATAAATTAGATGATGGAAGAAATGTTTTGTTTATGGGTGGAGCAGATTCAATAGATAAACAATGGAGAACTCCTGGTTGGGATTGGTTTCCAGAAGAACATATCACACAAAAAGATATGGAAAATTTACCAGACAAAAAAGTTGATATATTTATTACTCATACTTGTCCAACCGAATTAGTTCCTGATATGATAAAATATGATTATAGAAAAAAAGATGATCCATCAAATCATTATTTATCAGAATTATGGAAAAAATACAAACCAGACTTATGGTATTTTGGGCACTGGCACACTGATACAACTGGTGTATTAATGGGAACAAGGTGGTACGCTTTAAATATGTCAAGACACACTAACTTTTGGAAATGGTTAGACTAAAAAGGAGATAACAATAAATTAAAGAAATTATATAATTATTAGAGGTGCAAAATGAAAAAGTTATTTCAAATAATGTTACTGATAAGTTTATTATCAACAAATGTTTATGCTTTGAATTTAAAGGAAGGAGTAAAGTTTGCAGGAGGAGCATTGACTTCTTATATGATACATGAAGGAGGTCACTATTTTGCAGCTGAAGTAACCAATAATGATATGGAATGGGAATTTATGAAGGATGGACAACTTATCTCTTTTTACTCAAATCCAGAATCAGATCATGATGGACTTTACATTAATTCTGCTGGATTGGTTTCGCAAGCTATAATGTCAGAAATCATTATTGATAGTAAATTGAATAATGATGACTTTTTTGTAAGAGGGATGATGTTCTGGAATGTCTTAAATCCTATTATGTATGCAGTTGATTATTGGTGGTTAAAAAGAACTAATGAAATAAAAGATAATACATATTTTGGCGATTTAGCAGGTATCGAATATTATTCTGATAAAAAAACAGCTAACATTTTCGCCGGAACTATGGTATTATTAGCACTGTGGCATGGACATAGATTTTGTAGTGAAGAGACTACAAACTTTAATCTCATGCCAATAAAAGATGGAGTTGGATTAAATTTTACATATAGATTTTAAAAATGAAAGAAAAGAAGACCTAATTTTAATTAACTGAACTGAAAGTAGAAAGAGTTAAAAAATAATATCATATCAAATGGAGGGATAATTATGTCCCTCCCAACAACATAAAAATTTTGAAGGAGGAAACATGTTACAAACACACGTTGCGTTTTGTATTGATGAAAGTGGGTCGGTTACAGGAATTATCAAACCCCTCGTTGAAGCGTATAATCAAACAGTTATAGATATTCGGGGGTCAGTATTAGACGAAGGTCAAGAAGCGTCAATGACCGCCCTTGCATTTGGAGATAGAGTTCTCCGACATAGGATTCTTTATTCTGGTCAACAAGTTCAGACCGTTAAACCTTTAAGTTATAAAGATTTCAATCCAAGTGGGATGACTCCATTATTTGATTCTGTATATCGTGCCATCAAAAAATTAGAAGAGCTGGATGATGGAAAAGAAGATACATCATTTGTTGTATCAGTTATTACAGATGGACAGGAAAATGATTCTCGTGATCCAGGTGTTCCAGCAACGATCAGATTGATTGAGCAAAAGACAGTGACTAATCGGTGGACATTTACATTTCTGGTGCCCAACGGTAGTGAAGATGTATTTTCCAGACAATTTAATATCCCCAGAGGAAATGTTCAAGGTTGGGATACACAAACTGCTGCCGGAACCAAGGAGGCATTTATTGTAAGTTCCAATTCATATCGAGGATTCTTCAAACAAAAATCTGCTGTCGGTATTGGTAAAAAGATGTCCAGTAAATCATTTTATTCCGATACCTCTGATCTAACCGTAAGGGCAGCAAGATCAGAACTATCCGAGATTACCAACCAGGTTGTATTTATAGTGCCTCGTATGGACTGTAAAATTCGTGATGCCATCATTAATCATGGAAGAGAATGGATCAAGGGTGCAGCATTCTATGCCCTAATTAAAACTGAGAAGAAAGTCCAGCCTTATAAAATGGTTGCTCTTCGAGTTAAAACTTCAGGTAAAGTTTACTCTGGTCAAGCAGCTCGTGATATGCTCGGTATTGGAAATGCAACAGGAACAGTTCGATTGGTTCCTGGAGATCATGGTAAGTTTGATGTGTTTATTCAATCAACAAGCATCAATCGAAAGATTCCAGCTGGTACCGAAGTACTTTATTGGCCAAAAGTCGGAAGTCAAAAGAAATGAAAGTTGCCCAGTGTAATGGTTGTGGGTATTGTTGTATGAGCTCTCCATGTGATGTGTCACGTAGATTATATAAAAGCGCTGATATATGCCCACAACTACAATGGCATGAAGATAAAGCTAAATACTTTTGTGGTTTAATGTTTCTACCAGGAAATATAGGATTTGAATATAGAAAAGAGTTACATGCCGGAGCTGGATGCTGTAGTAATTTGAATAGTTGAGAAAGGACATCAAAGAACGAAGTAGAGGAGCTTTATCATACCAACACCAAGCTATTCCTATTGTATTTCAAGTTTTCTTAAGAGCTTATGGTAGTGAACCTTTTCTATCTAGAGATTTAACAGAAATAATATTATGTCGATTTCAGGATGGGTTAAAAGCAATTGACTATTCAGATGACGAAATTAAGCATATTATGGGAAACGTTAGTCATTATATAAATAGTAACAAATCGTCAATGTTTGATGGTTTTATATAAAGAAGATACAAGGTGGAGTTGGATTAACCTTTACATATAGGTTTTAAAAGGAGGATAAAATGCCAGCATTCTATAAAACTGTTTTGTTTCCTATCAAAGTGTCAGAAGGCGACTATTGTTGGGGAAAAGGGTGTTGCTATCCTCAGTTTGATAATGAGAGTGACATGCTACTTGTCAATACAATATAGATTACAAAGGAAAGGGGTTTGGACTAAAATATGACAAAATTGGTCATGTCCCCAAACCTGACTTCTGTAAAAACCTATTAGAAAAATAAATAAAAAGGAGAATTAATTGTAATTGGCTGAATTAAAAGTTGAAGTTTGTAAAATTGATGATATTAGAGACCATCCTAATGCAGACAAATTAGAACTTGCATACATTGGTGGAAAAAATGGATGGCAATCATGTGTAAGAATTGGGGAGTTTAAAGTGGGTCAAAAGGTGGTTTATATTCCAGTTGATTCTCTGCTCCCCATGGATGTCGAAAAAATCTTATTTGGGGAAGATTCTAAAATAACCCTAACAAAATCACGAGTTCGTTCTATTAAAATCAGAGGAGCTATCTCCCAAGGAATGATCGTATCATTAGAAGGTTTGGGTTTAAATCCTCATTTAAAAATAGGAACTGATATAGCAGAAAAATTAGGAATAGAAAAATATACACCCCCTGAAAAAGGACAACCTTCTCAAATGCAGGCAGTAAAACACCGTCATAAAAATCCCAACTTTAAAAAATATACTGAAATTAATCATTTTAAATATTATTCAAATGCTCTAGATGATTTAGAAATAGTAGTAACTGAAAAAATACACGGAACAAATTTTAGGGCTGGATATGTTAAGTTTAATGCTTATAATCTATGGACTAAATTCCTTAGTTTTATTGGTAAGCTATTTAATAAATGGCAATATGAATTTGCATACGGAAGTCATAATATTCAACTAACAAATAAAGGTAAGAAAAATAAAACCTTTTATGGAAAAAATGTCTATTATAAAATAGCTGAACAATATAACTTAAAAAATATACTTAAAGATAATGAAGTACTTTATGCTGAAATATATGGGCATGGAATACAAAAAGGTTATACATATGGTTGTAAACAAGATGAACATAAAATGGCAGTTATAGATATAATGATTAATGGCAAATATCTTAACCATGCAGATGCAGAATCATTTTGTATGGAAAGAGGATTGCCATATATGAAAGTTTTATATATTGGTAAATATAATTATGAAATTGTAAATAAATTAGCAAATTCTGAACATTCCTTTGTAGACCCAAAAACAAAACCCATAGAAGGAGTAGTTATAAAACCTGTTATAGAAACTAAAGGATATATGGGAAGAATGATATTCAAATGGATTGGTGATAAATATTGGTTAAACAAAGGAAATAGTGATTGGAAATAAAAGGAGTATGATATGACAATTATAGAGCTTATTGAAACAGACAAGGGCTTATATGAATGTGATGATTGTAAAAGCACATTCACCGCAGAAGAAATTAAATTAGTTGATCCTGCTGATAATTTTAAAATACTAACTCCAGGATTTCATTTTATGTGTGTAGAGAAAGATGGTACTATATGTGGTAAAGCAGACCCTAAAAAAGAGGATGGAGATAAGTTATTATCTTGTCCTAAATGTGGTTATATTCATTTTACTGGTTTTAATAAAAAAAGTAAGGAGACCATATGTTTAAAGTTTATCCAATAAAAGAAGATGGTGAAACTCAATATTTTAAATTAAAAGAGACAATACAAGGAATTAACTTAGTGGCCTGTGATAATAATGGTTGTGTTCCATTGGGAGGTTATATTTTAAGTCTTTCTGAAGATGGTATTCGCTTATTCAGTGAGGTAAATTATAACCTGGGTATTCAACTAGATTCTGAAAAGCATGTTCTTATACAAAAAGAGGAGAGTTAAATGAAAAAACAAACGTACTTTGTGTTTGGTATTTTAATAGGTATTATTCTTATGATAACACTATTAATACAAACAGTAGAAGCAAAAGATTATAAATTTATACCAGCAGACACTACTAATATAATGATTACTATTAATGAACTTAAAACTAATCCTAAATTAGAAATTGACATTTTTGGTTATGTTGAATCTTTTACTAAAGATAATGATAATAAATTAATAGAGGAAGTATTAAAGATTCGAGAACGTTATTTGAAAGCCGAAATAGATGAAATTAGAATTACAATTGGTCTTGGTAATAAAGGCGGTTTGATAGAAGAAAAATATAAGTTTGAAAAGGATGGAGTATATGTCAAACTTGGTTCAAAATAGACCTTTTCGGTTTATACAACTGTATGTAAATAATAAATTTGAAAAAGATCTTTCATATATTAAGACCGATTTAAAAAAAGATGAAAAATTTGCTACGGATGTATATCGTGCATTATGTAATATGAGATGGAGAATGAAATGGACTTCCTTTAAATACTCATGTTCATGGAGATATGCTGGAGGGTTGGTTGCAGATTTAAGAGAGCAGGGTGAAGATTATATAGATTTTTATTGCTCTGGTGATGAAGGAATCGTTGCACCAAACGTGAAAGAAATATTCTACAATCTTGGGTGGATTCCAAGTCCGTGGACTAAAGATAGAGCAATTAACCTCAGAGCTATTTATGCATGTATTAAAAAATTGGTTTGGTAATAATAAAAAAAAGGAGAAATAGTTATGTATACTACACTTAAACAAGAACACTATGAAGCTCTTCAAGAAACCATTCTAAGACAAATTGAAAAAATCAAGGAGCTTGAAAGATTGAAGGCAAATCTTCTTGATGAAAATCAATCTATGTCAAATGAATTAAAAAGGATTGAGACTTGTGTTGTTACCAACCCTCAAGATCTGATTGATGAAGCTAACAAACAATTATGATATGAAAATGGATGGGGCCTCAAAAGGGTTCCATCCCATAATCTTTTTTTGTTCTATTATATAATCATTTACTATATATATTAATAACTAATATAGGGTATTGGCGATTGCTCTTTTATGATGGAAAGCGTTTTAAGGAACGCGCCGATTACTTACTCCACTCCACGTTGTCGCCATTAGCAATATAGAAAACCATGCGGGGTATCCGGTGGATTGCTCTTACGGGATATGGAGTTTGTATTTCGGTATTTTATAGAAAAGGAGACTAAAATGAATTTGGTTAATGAAATTTTGGTTACGTTTATTATTATATTTGGTGTGGGATCATATTATCTTATTCCTTGTTTTGTATGTGCTTACGCTGCACAAAAAAAAGGTCTATCCACAATAGGATATTTATTATTTGCAATAATCTTTACACCAGTAATAGGTTTCTTGGCAGTGATTGCTATACCAAGTAAGAAAACACAAAAGTTAACTATTAGGAGAAAGTAAGTTTCATTTTGGTAACTTTATAGAAAGGAGAATAATATGGAAATTTTACTATTCAAGGTTATTATATTTTGTTTTGTTATGGCAATGATCCTAATTGGAATTGATGGATGTGTTTTATTTATCCAATATATCAATAGGTTTGATTCAACAATATCAACTATAACATACTCAGGAATTATCTTGATAATTATAGTTAGCATTGCTGCTAATCTAAAATATATGGGAGTTCCATTTATAGTAATATATTGTGTGGTAATGGCAAGTGTTGGGTATAGCACTAAAGTATTATCTTGGTTAAAAATTATAGGAGGATAATTATGTATGCACATAAAGTAACAAAACAACTTGATAAGTATCTTCAACGAAATCGTATAGACGATGATATATACAGATCGGCTCTTGAAATATTATCTCCCGCAATAAAAAGAGCTCAAAAATTTCATCTTGGGGAACTTTCCACGTATAAAAATATTTTGAATAATATGAAAGGTGAACTATTCATGGGAGAAAATGGAATTAATGTTAAATGCCCATACCCTGAGATGTGGATTGATTATAACATCAAAGAAGGAAATCCTCCAGTAGGAGATCAAGAACCAAGTAGTAAACGTGGGATTTATATTTGTGAAATATTTAAAGATACTCTCCTGTGTCATATTGTTTCATATGCAGACCAAGATAAAATTTGGTTGCCAGCTTTTGCTCAACATCTTTATTTAATTAATAATAAATTTGAAAACAGACCTGATGTAATGGCCTTTTTAGATAATAAATGGTCTGGAGATGCAAAAAAAGAAATGTTAGAAACAATCAAAACTAATAATTATACTTTTATATCTATTTCACATTTAATGAATCAAATGGCAAACGAAGGAGATAAAGGTCGAGATTCTGTGTTTGCACATTTAGATCAAGATAGAAATGAACTTGCTATAATAAACATGACACTCAAACTATTATGTTGTAAAAATATTATAAGCGAAGATATACAACCCATAAAACTAGTCAAAAAAAAGAAACGTATTGTTTCAATGCCTGATAAAAGAAAGGCAACATTTAAAGTATTAAAACTTCTATTACCAAAAACTCGTAAGAAAAGAAAGGTAAATAAATCAACAAATGAGCATGTTCGTGTTCATTTCTGTCGAGGTCATTTCAAAACATACACTAAGGATGCTCCACTATTTGGAAAAATAATTGGAACATTCTGGTGGCAACCTAATGTTAGAGGGACTACATCTGAAGGTATATCCCTTAAAACATATGAACTAAAACCGGTATAATAACAGTTTGAGTAGGGGTGTCTATCTGTAGAGATCCTGGGATGTAACATTCCATCCTCGTAGATCAGGTAGTTGTTGCCACCCCTGCTCAATTCATTTAAAGGAGGAATATTAAAATGGGTATAAATAAACAAAATGCAAATCTAGTATTAAATTACTTGACAGAGGCCAATCTTAATTTTGAAAAAATTTTACCTTATGGGACAATTAAAAAGATGGCAACTTCATTATCTTTATCAACTTTAGCTGCCAAAACCGCATTAAGAGATCTTCGAAAACAACATGGAATAAGTACAAGAGGTAAACCCAAAAGAAAGTTAATAAAAAAATATATCATTGAACAAAATTATGATCTGACAAAAAAACTACCTTTTGGAACTACTACAGCCATTGCAAATAAGTTGAACGTAAAGACTTATGATGTTACTAATGCGTTTGTTGCAATTCGCAAAGCTAGTCATCTTGAAACGTTTTCAGGAAATCCAATAGTAGCAGACAAACAAAGTGGGTTTCCAAATATATTTACTGAGCACTGTATTGAAAACAACCTCACTCGAAAAAATCCAAATTCTGAGTTGACTGCCTGCAACACAATTTCAAACTATCTCGTACGAAACATTCCCCACGGAGGAGACGGAATGATTATCGGGACACCAACTGCATTTTGTGCATCTCTTAACACAAATAATAAGATGTTTTTTACCGATAACCTTAAAGTTGCACATGCTCTGGATATGACCACAGACACCCCACCTACTATAATTATTGGTGCAGGGGTTGATCCAAAGAAGGCAGCAATAAAAGCACACCATTGGAAGATCAATAATACAACATTTCATTTCAAAGTCATAACAGATATTGTTGATCGTAATGCTCTAATTCATCATGTTACCAAGATGGCTGAGCAACATGATTTTTGTAAGGTCATAATCATGACTAGTGGTGTATGGTCTTGTTCATTAACTACACAAAGAAAATGGAAACTGGATTTGAATTTCAAAGCAGCTTCTGAATATCTTACTATGAAATATCCAAACCTTCATATTATTGCAATGACAACTGGGGATGGTGGAAGTTATCATTATCAAATCAAACATCTCAATAATGGTAAGGAAATCGTGGTTGCCCCATAGAATGTTAATAAAAATGAGTAGGGAAGAAGATTATCCCTGCTCATTTTTTTATAAGGAGGAATAAAATGCAAGCAGAAGATCTCAAAAAATTTTCAAGTGAATTTATTAAAAGTCTTGTTTCTAGCTATGTTGAGTTCATATTAGAAAACTTTGACAGTTTTCTAGATTATAGCAATATTGTTAATGAAATGCCAAGAGAATCTCATGAATTCCAAAATCTTTCAAAATATCATTCACATGGTATGGAGAATAAAAAGTATGAAGAATTCTATCGAAAGGGTATAAAAGAGAAGGAGGAAAAATGATAATATATAAAGACGCAATAACAAGCACAGCAAGGGGTGGACGTATATCTTTACAAATACCAGAACACGGCATTTTTGCTAGAAGAGAACTGTATGAAACTGAAGAAGTTCCTGATGAATGGCTTGTTAGGCTTCGTAGATATAAGTATCCTGCAATAGGTACAGAAGATGGGTATTTATTCTTAACAAGAACAGGATGGAATGCTAATAAAGATAAAATTGAAGAAGCTTTTAGTACCGCCAAATTTCAACGAGGAACTTGGCAAGAATTTTTACAACATGTTGAATATCATTTTAAGCGGGTTGAAAAAAGCACACTCCGAAGAATTAAATTTCTTGAATCAAAAGTTAATAAAATGAGAAATGTTATGCATGTTACTTTAAAGGATGAAAAAATATTAACAAAAACAGAACATATAAAAAAAATTGACAATTTATTTCATGGGTTATGGACAAAAGCAGTTGGTACAAAAGATTATGATAAAAAAGAATATCAAGACAAAAACTGCGAAAGAGACCAGATGAACCTAAAGATATTCCTGAATGGATTTTAAGATTAAGTGAGGGGTATCATAGAATTTTTGGTTGTGGAAGCTTAAAGTTTGAACTTACAAAATAATCAATTTAAACGAAAAATCCTCAACCATCCAACTAAGAATGATTGAGAATTTTTTTGTTCTATTAAATTACTTCTTATGCACCGATTGTCAAAGCAGCTATGCCACTGGATCTGACAAGCGCAGTTGCGTACCGACTTAAGATTGTCAGACTTGGTGTATAACCAAGTGGATACGGATGTAAAACCGCTGGAACATAAGGTGAGTAAAAGTAAACAGCCTTTAATTCTTCCATTGGTTTGAAGACCATTAACATAGTACCTTGTGGAACTACAGCACTAGTTAGCACTCTCCATTTTCCACCAGCAACTGTCGCTGATCTGTAACCTAAGTCACCGTCAACTGAAGAAGTTCCAACATAATTAAATGTTTGTAGATCTTCAAGAATAGCAACATCAAGTGGATTAGCTAAAATAGTGTTTCCAGCATCAATGTTAGTATCTGTATAAATTGTACCAGACAATTCATTCAGTGGAACGATGATATTTTCATGCCAATACTTAGTTCCCCAAGTATACGTATCAGGCGGGGTTCTATTAAATGTCTTAGTATGTGTAGCACCATTTAATCTTGTATTAGCTGTAATCAGAGCATTAATTATCTCTCTGTCAATATCCAGAGCAACTTGCTGACCCAAAATATTTACGATTTCTGCTTGAATTGAAACATCAAATAGAGCTCTCATATCTTGCTCCATATTGACTGACCAATTAGCAGAGATTTGACGATCTCTAGCATATAGACGAATTTTGTCTACACTTAAAGTAACAGAAGGATTGATTCTATTTTCTTCCAGAGATGTAGTGACTTGATACTTAACATAAACTGCAACACCAGTTGTGTTAGAAATTGCAAGAGTACCGTTTAAGTAATCAACCATACCTGAAACAACGTCTGAATTTGCACCTATTGTTATACTTGAACTAAAATGTCCTTCAACAGCTGGAACGATTGAAACGCTTGTCCATGCTGTACCATCTGTAGAAACAGCTGTAATCTCAAAGTCTCTTTCTAAATGAGCTTGAGCTGATGTTAAACTAGCAACAGCAAGAACATCTAGAGCACTTTGTGGAACAGATGTAGTAGCTGTAACCGGAGTACCAATTCCAACACCTTGAGAAATATCAGGTGTAGTAACAGGCGCATTATACTGTATTGAGCTGTTTGATGGAGAAAATGTAGCTTTAATAAATGCTTTTACACTTTCTGGTTTATCCATTGGTGAAACTGTAATTGCTTCTTTAGCAACCAGTTTAGGATAGAACACTCTTAAAATAGGCAGTGTTAAACTTTCATAAGGATTAATCTGAAACATTGAATTTTCTAAAAGATTAATTCTTGTGTTTTCTGCCAGTTGTGTAAATGTTTTACGATCTTTTTTATCCTCGATTGATTCCGCTAACCCAGTAACGTATGCATTAAAAGCTGCGTCGTCGATAAGTACTGCTTTCATATTGCCAGGTTTTGAAGGATCAATTCCGGATAACTTTTTAGTAGTCCGATAGACTTCTGTTAGTAATTCTTTCATTAATTTGTTACCTCCATAATTATGATTTATAATAAGAATTTACTCATATTTTAATTATGTTCTAAACTTATATAAAGGTTAGTTTTATGCCTATCGGGAGGGGTGGGGTGGTTTGTTTCTCAAATTATTTAGAAACAAACTATCTGGAAAATCGTTTTCCTATAATCTTGAGGGTGTTTGCTAAGTGATAATCAAGTTTTTCTTCTGTAAGCGTATCAATAATTTTTAATAGAATTACCATCTCATGTTTTAAATTACCATCATGAATTAATCCAGAAGATACTAACTTATTAATTCTATCTAGTAATTTAGATTCTTTTTGTTTTTTCTTATAATCTTTGATACCTTGTTCAAGTTGTCTTTTCGATTCTAATACCTGAACTTGTTTACTTTCTAATACTTTTTCTAATTTATTAACCTGTTCCACTTTGGTACTAAAAATTTCATCAAATAAAGGGTAAATATTTCTTATAATATTATCAGCTAAAACAACTTTTGATTGGTTAATATTTTCTTCATGAACATCAGGGATTTTAGTTTCAATTATATTCATAGTTCACTCCCCAAACTTTCTAGTATTTTTTCTCTTAATTTTACATTTGAATTATTTATTAATTCAAATTTTGTATCTAAATTTTTTTGAAGTTTTTCACCTTGTTTAACTAAATAATTTTTCTTTTCAATTTTTTTGTTTAAATTTTCAATAACATATTCCACAGATTCTAGTTTATCTTTTAATGGAAAATTAGGATCTGTTTTGCAAATAGCAAATATTCTTTCAAGAACTTGTGGCAACATTTCTTTTGATGTTTGCCTTCTTTCTATTTTTTCAATTCTCATATATTCTCCAATGACTGATTTAAAAATTTTTGTGATTCCACACTACAAGTTATTTTTGCTAAATTTCCAGTTGAACATTCACTACCAGCTGGATGACCATATTTGTAGTGGCATCTCTCGCAAACAGATATTGCATAATCTGGATCTAGTGCAAAAAATGGTTCAAGCTTTTTAGGTCTTAAATGATGAACTATGGTCGCATGTTCTCCACAGTAGTGGCACAGTTCGTTATCTCTTTTTAAAACAAGTTGATTTAAAGTATCAAGTTCTGTTGAAGTGTAAGGTAATTTATTATCTTTAATTTCATATGGATCATTTTGTAGCCCATATAAAAAGCATGTATCCTTACAGTGTTGAGAACAGTAAAAGTAACTTAAATCATGACCATAATTTTCTAAAGCGCTTATTCTAGCTTCTAATTGTCTACTAGTTGGAGTGAACCATCCATCTTTTTCTTTTGAGTTTTTACATTCATGGTTTTTACAATGGACCTGTATTTCTCTCTCTTCTAATGGTTTATATGGGTTGTATCTCATTTCTTCTATTTTAGAAAAGAAAAGATATTTTTCATTTATTATTTCTATACTTCTTCTACAGGAGTATGCTTCTATACCCTTATTCCAAGGCTCTCTTCCTTTTAATTTTTTTCTCAAAATTTCTTTAACTTTTTCACTTCTTGGACAATTTTTGTTATGTGGAATTCTACCAAGAGCTTTTAATCTTATTTTTTCTTTTGCTTCAGAAGTTTGTTTTCTTTTATACATAGGATTGTTTTTTCCAATTGTTTGTTGTTTAAGTCTTTCTCTGTTAGCGGGACAACTTTGCCATTTTTCACTACAACACCATTTCCCATTCTTAAACTGATATTTTGCTTCTCTACCACAACCATATTCGCAAATTTTCAAATTTAGACCCACCTTTCAAAAAAGTTTGCTACTTTAGTTTCAATCAATTTATCAAAATAATTTGGCATAAAACATTGTCCATCTACACATATTAGTCCATTGTCAGATTCAAATAACATAGCTTGCTCAAATTTCATTTCATTAAAATCAACAACAGCAGCTCTATGTGATGGCATTGACACAGCATCAAATGCTATAATAGTTAATGGAGATCTAACAACACTATGATCTTTTAATCTTTCTAATTCTGCTAATCCTCTCATTGAAAATCCAACGCCAGTCTTATCTCGTAATAATGAAAACAAAGTATTTCCTTTTTGGGTACTTAATGTTTCCATTTCTCCAATTAAAACATTTTGTTTAAATTCATATGCTCTTATAATGTGAGATGCATTATTTAATGAAACAGTTGTTTGTCTTATACCATCAATTTGATCATTCCCTGTTGGCAAAGGATGGTCAAGCTCTGAATAAAACGCTCTCCTGTTCATTCTCATATCACAATGTCCCATACCCTCACCTAACACTGAACTTGGATATAACCTACCATTTTGATTTATTTCATCAGTAGTTTGTATTGGGCATCTGAATATTGCTCGGGTTGGCGTTTGTTTAACAATCTCAGCTTCTGAATAAATACCCTGCTCTATAATAAATTTTGAACTCATTATTTAATCCTCGTTATCTTTGTTATTTTTAAAATAGTCTCTAACTTTTTTATATGAAACATCTAGAAATTTATAAAATATGATTATAATATCATCTAACTTTTCTTTATAAACATCGAAGTTAGCTGATAATGTTTTGAATAAATCAATTGCTTTTGAAATTAAATTTCTTACTTCAATCATTTCCATGTCAGTAACATCTTGTAACATATTCTCTAGTGCTGATAATCTTGTGTATATCTTCTTGAGTTCATATACTCTTCCAATTTGACCTGGAGTTAATGGTTCTTCTTTTTCTTCACCAGGCATACCACCCATTTCATCGCCCATACCAGCTTCGGCACCCATGTCACCCATATCTTCTTCACCACCAGCCATAGCTGGATCTTCCACAGCAGCTTCTTCACCACCTTCAATTTCTGGTGTAGTAAGGTCAGGTTCTGGGACTTCTGTTGGAATTTCTTCCTCCTCTTCCTCCTGTTCTTTTATTTCTTTAGTTTCTCCATATGGTCTATGAGTTATATATTCATCATCATCAACAAAAGGTACATCAACTGGGTCATCATTCTTTTGGTTACTAAGAGTTGTATCTTGTGTTGTAGTTATTTCATATTTAAGAAACAACATATTTTGTAAACTTGTTATAATATCTCTTGGATTAGACATTTTTATCTCCTATTAAAATCCACCCATTGCTCCTCCGCCCATTCCACCCATTCCACCCATTCCACCCATTTCATCTTCTTTCTTAGATGGATCAAGAGTTTGGTCAATCTTAACATCAGTTTCATATTTAGAAACTTCATCCCAATCAATTTGTGGAAGATATTTCTTTCTAGAATACTCTTTTGGTATTCCTACTCTTTCAAGTCCATCAATCAATCCGGTAACTTCATTCATATATCTCGCTTCTCTTTCATATTGTAATGATTTTGGTGGTGGAAATGAAACTTGAACATTATCAAATATTGTTAGAGCTTCTTCTGGACTCATTATATCAAATAATTTTTCAATCAGATCCTGTACCTGATGTGTTAGATATTTTTGATGTGATATGATTGTTCTTGCAAATAATATATTTTCTTCAGTCAATGTATTCTTAGCAGAAATGTTTTCTTCAATCCCAATAAATCCAGGTGGGACTCCAAGACCAGCTACAAGTTGATCTCTCATAAATTTAAGTTCATCAACTTTGCTTCTAACATCAACATTTCCTTCATTAAATGTACTAATATCTACAAATGGTTTTCCATCTCGTTGTGGGATATAAACATCTTCAAAAGTTGTAATCATACTTGGAATTGTATCAACTGTACCGAAACTATCCAGGGTAATTTTTCTTTTTCTAAATTCTTCTTTAAGTTTTTCAATTACCTTTTTAGCATCTCTTGGAAGACCAACTTCAACAGCAATCTTTCTTTTTTCAGTTGATCTTGATAATCGTTGTATTGCTAATGCAGTTTCAAGAGCAATTAAAACTTTTGCTGAAAATTGACCATTATCAAATATTGATTCTCCATATGGATAATATTTACTTGAAGGAATTCTAAAATGAACCATTTTATCAGGAGACACATATCTAATTTCTATTGATTTATTATAATCAGATTGTGCTAGCATTTGACGAATAATATGTTTAAGTTCATCATTATTTTTAAATTCTTGCATTTGTGGAATTTTTGCTTCCAGACTTTTAAGAATTGAAAGTACAATATTATTAATAGCATCTTCTGCAATAGAGGTACCAGGAACTGCTGTTATTTGTGGAAAAATTAAATAACCAAAACAAACCGGAAATAATGAACTCTGTAATCTTAAAACATATTGTGGCTCATGATAAATTAATTTCAGATTCTTAAGCAATTTCATACTTTTAATATCTTTATTATCCTCTTTCTTTTCAGTAAGAGAAGAATAATTAATTGAGAAATTATATATCTCTTTATTAATAGTTTCATTAAAATTATCAACATCACCAACCCTTTTTGAAGTTTCAACAGCATTAAGATATTCTTTTTCTGAAAGTAATGATTTACTTGTTAAAGCTGTAATAGCATCCCCAATTTCACAGAAAAAATCGCCAAATAATAATGTATTTTTTACAATTAAATTTAAATCTTTTTCTAACTTAATCTTTTTAATAACATTCTTAACTCTTCTTACTTGAGCTTCTTCTGATACATCCTCAGAATCAACAGATGAACCTGTGGATTTAATATCCAAAGAAATTTTTGTAATATCATCAGGAGATAAAATGTTATCAACTATAACATTTAAGGCTCTATGACAATAATTAATATTAGAAATTATTGCTTGATAGGTTTTATATCTAAGTATTCTACCACCTTGCCCAAATGATGATGGTCCAGCTCCTCCTTGAGAAAAAAGACCACTAGATGAACTAATTTGAACATTAGCATTTTTAGATATTAAACTTTTAACGAGATCAATATATCCATTACGCCCACTATTACTTCTATATGTTGATATATCTTTTACAACTTGATCTAGTTTAGCATCAATTTTTTGAGTCCGTGTACCCATTACTGCTAATTTCAATTTAGTAAACGTATCTTTTATTTCTGGCATGTTGTCTCCTTTATTGTCTTGCCTTACTTCTCACACGTGGACCATATTTTTGATGAACTTTTTCTTTAAATTGACGGTATTTTTCTTTAAAATATATCATTCTTTTATATAACGGATCATTATGTTTTCTAGCTTGAGCGCTTGCCATCTGCCCAGCGGATCTTTTTATTTTACTTTGTCTTGTTATGTCACTTGATGAAGTCGTTTTAATCTCATCTAATATATTATCAACTAAAATATCAACTTTACTTAACTCCATTTATTTATCCTCTAAATTATCATCTGTCATTAAATTATCCATTGATTCTTTTCTTATTTCATCATTTTCATATCTCAAATTGAAATATTCTAAAAGATTAAATGTAAAAGATTCAATGTTTCCATATAAAAATAAAAATTCTTTTTGAAGAGATGGTCCAATGAGTTTTTGAACTAATTGTACGTACTCTTTAGAAATGTTATCAATATCTTTTTCATCAACTTTAATTGCATCTAAAGAATAAATTAAGATTCTATCTTTATATATTAAATCAAAAGCTCTCTCCATATTGTATTCAAGAGTAGCTCTATAATCAATAAAATTTTTTGTAACATAGTTCCGTTTAATATCGTAATACATCCAGCAAATAACAAATAAAAATATTATAAAACAAAATGTCGTTCCTATTATTACACTAATCCCCCACATTATGTTCTCCTTTAGTCTTCATCGGTTAATGTATACTCATCTTGTTCACCTGGTTCTTTTTTCTTGGAATGTATAACATCTCTGGATTTTGTTTTTATTGGTTTTTGTGTATCGACCATTTCTTTAATTACTATAGATATTATTTTACTTGGTCTGGTAATTACGGATGTGAATTTAGTTTGTAGGATTGATATATTATTATTCTCAAGTATTGAAGATAATTTTTTAGAATATGTTTCTAATTCTTCTTCGTCATCATCATTAATTGAAATCAGTTTTGTACCCTCTTGATGTATTGTTATAGTCTTCATTCGAGTGCCAACCTTTCTAAATATGATAAATCTTCAGGTAATTCAATTTCTTCAATGATTGGTTCTTCATCATCTTGAGGTAATTCAATTTCTTCAATGATTGGTTCTTCATCATCTTGAGATATATCTTGTACTATTGGTTTTATATTTTTTACAACTATAGGCCCAAAAGAATAATATTCATCTGTTATCCCTTTAGATCTTAGTTGAAGTTTAATGTTATTAAATTCATCATCTGTAAGTTTAATATCAACAGGAGTTCTAACAACTCTTCCATGAGTAATTATAGTTTCTCCTTTAGCAGTTATTCTCAGTAGTTTTTTCATAAAAATTCCTTTCATAATGTGAGTGGATAATTAAAATACCCACTCACATTTTAATATTTAAACTTTTATTTCTTCTTCCTCACCTTCATCTTCGTCTTCGTCTTCAACTTCTTCTTGTTCTTTTACTTCTTCCTCACCTTCATCTTCATCTTCATCTTCAATTTGTTCTTTAAAGATTTGAAATGCTTCCTCTATATCTTCTTCATCTTCGCCCATACCCGGTTTACCCATTGCACCCTTAGCTTTTATGGGTCCACCACCAACTCCGGCGTCTTCTTTAATTTTTTCATCTACATCTAATTCTTCTTCCTCAGGTTCTTCAGCATCTTCCTGTTCTGAATAATTTTTAGGTTTTACAAATGAATCAGCAACATCTTTTCTGTTAGGAACTTTCCCGGCATCTGTGCCTGTACCCGCCTGTTCTGTCCCTGCTCCAGTGGTATCTTCCTCTGAATTTTTTGATTTCTTTTCTTTTGAGGCTTCCATGCCAGCAGCTACACCATCAAAATCTTTTTTGCCAGCCATGGTTTCACCTTCTTCTAAATCTTCTTCTTCTTCTTCATCTTCTTCTTCCATTTCAGCAATGAGTTTTTCAATAACAGCATTTTCGATATCTTCTGTTACTTCTTCCTCACCTTCTTCAGATTTATCATCGACTTCTTCTTGTTCTTCTACTTCTTCCTCTTCATCATCTTCATCATCTTTGATTTCTTCTTGCTCTTTAGCGATATCTTTTTCTTTTTCAGTTTTTGAAGCTGCTACTGTGTTAGCTTTAGATGTGCCAGCTTGAGATGTACCAGCACCCTCAGCATCTTTCATTGCCTCACCTGCTGAACTACCTTCATCTTCAGTAGCCATTTCAATGTCACCATCTTGATTTTCATTGAAATAGTATCTCTCTAAAATGCTAGCAGCATCTTGATTTGTGGGTAATTCACCCCCACCATCCCATTTTAAAATCCCATCAAGAAATGGTCCTTTAACTTCTGCATGTTTCGCTACATCAGTAAATTCTGAGATAGCTTCCTTTAGTAAATTCTTATACGAAACTCTTTTCGTAGCCATTGTTAATTTCCTCCTATGAAATTGTCTTTTTTACATGTAATATACATTTTTATTTTGTTCTAATTTTATTCACTTGAAAAAGTCAGTTCGTTTCTCAAATTTCACAGCCAGGAAAACTCATTGGAGCATTTTGTGTTGAATCTGCCTTCCTAACATTAACCAATAAATTAGCATTAAGAAACTTAAATTTATCAAATGCTACTTGAAAATTAATTGACACTCCGCTCTTACCACTACGGTTTTTACCAACTTTTCCATAAACAATTGTGTCATCTGTTTGATCTTTTGCCATTAACATAACAAAATCTGCATGCTCTACTTTTTTAATTGATTCCGACATTTGATCTACATTTAATTGACTTGCTTCTTGTATTCTGTATGCAGCTCTTCCTAATTGTGAAGCTGTAACCACAGGGATATTATATTGTACTGCTAAAGTTTTCAATGATAAAGTAATATGCCCTAATTCTAATCTATACATATCATATCCTGTATCTGCTTTTAACAGATCTAAATAATCAACATACAACCCAGCAATAGCTTCTTTACCATAATCGTTTATTGCATCATCAACAACCCCCATTAAATCAACTACACTAATACTCATTGCTGGAAAATATTTCATAATAATTGTTGAGCCACAGTTGGTAAATTTATTAACTATTTTTTTCTTAAATTCTTCAATATTAAAATTTTCCCTTGTAAGTTCTCGTAACATTTGAGGTGTTGTTTTATTAAACATTGGTTGATAAGTTCTAATTAAAGCTTCTTCAATTGTATTTTCCATGGTTACATAAACATAAACCTTGTTTATTTCATTTGGTTTTATTATTGGTTTATTAGGATCTATTAATGTTGCTGATTTATAAATTGTATTATTTAACATTGTTGATTTACCAGCTCCAGATCCTCCACCAAAAACATATAATCTGGATGGTTCATACCCACCAAGCATTATATTATTATCAAAAATTGGAAATCCAGTTGGAGTTGTATTTTGTCTTTCATATTTTTTCTTAATCATTTCAACAACATGACTATAATCATCCTTGACTAAATCTAGCGATGCTGATGCTTCAATAGTAACTGATCTATTACTTTCCATTAAATTTGAATATAGTTTCTTTATAGTTACTTCATAATCTTCAACCATATTATCAATAGAATCAAATGACCCCTCTTTAATTGAATCCAGCACATCACTTAATTCATCATAATTTTGGAATAGAGCATTAATCTTTTTTCTTAATCTAATTTGATTAATAATATCTTGGAATGCATGATCTTTAATATTTTCATTAACCTTCAAGTCTATAAAACCAACATGCTGCCTGAACTTTTCTCCAATCATAATACTATCTATTGCATTCTCAACAATTTTATCCTTTAGAAACATTCCACATAATTGTTTTAATAACTCTAACTTATTCTGAACTTCTACCGGAACATCAAATGACTTTTGTCCCTCACTGAACTTCAATACATCCAAAATATCTCTGTATAATGCTTTTACCTTTCTAATTTTAGAATTTTTATTCAGAAGTAAGATAAAACATGAATTAAGAAATGAATCAGTAATCATATGGTCTCCCTATATAATGTCTTTTCATAGAATCTGGATGTGAAAGAGATTCTAATATTTCTTTATCTATTTGTTTTGCTACTTCTCGTGTCATTTCTTCCATAAGTTTGCCCTGAAAATCTATCTCAAAACTATTAGATGTTTCACTCATACTTGTCTGACTAAACGATACTTTAAAAAACCTTGGTTTTATACTTCCCATGGCATTAGTCACCCAATCAAGTTTTCCTTTTCCCATACATTTTGGGCATAGATTTTTAATATATCCTATATCATTACATTTGTCGCATATTACTTCACCATCATTTAGTATCATTTGTCAGCCACCACATTCATAATTTTTTGTCTCCATGATATTTTTTCTTTATAAGGAATTGTTTTAATTTTAGGTAATTGACGTATATTTACTTTAGACTTTTGTTTAAGAGACTTTCCACCAGGTATGCTTTTTGGTGAAGAGGGTGGGAGTGTATTGATAAAATAAAATGGGATGTAAAGTTTTGCATGACCACTACTACCACCAACAATATGTGCTGATGATGAATTCAGTCCATTAGTTCCAGACATCCCAGCGCCAGTCGCATTAGTTATCCAATCAAGTTTTCCTTTACCTAAACAATGATAACATCGAGAAACTTTATTATCTTCACAATCATAAAAATATCCCCAACCATTACAGACCTCACATATACAATCACCATCTTTAAAATCTTCAAATTTCTTTATATCAGTTTTTCTGTAATAAACGGCCTCTTTGTTCATATTTTTAATAACTCCGTTTCATGATTTAAATTAATAAATTCATCCTTATCTAAAAACCTTTTAACTAAATCTTCACAATAATTTTCATCTAATTGTACTAACATATCCAATGATCTTGCAACCATAGCAGCTTTCTTTACACCCTTTTTTGTCATTTTACCACTATTTAAATCTCTTGTTAATGTTGCACATTGGATTTCAAATTCGCCTTTTTCACCCGACTTATATAACGGATAAATTTCATCTGCAAGTTTTCTAGATCGTTCTTGAATTTCTGCCCATTGCCATAACATATATAGCATTGAATATACTTTTACATCTTCATAAAATGTTCCAGTCTTTGGATCATAAACTTCACCAACTTTAATCTTTTTGAAATTCATTTTATCTGAAAATTCATCTAGAATTATTTGTAACTGTTCATAAACCCTAACATATTTACTAAACATGTTATTTAGATTTGGAGTCCTCAAATCCATTTTTTGAAGATGACCATCTGGGTGGTCAACCCATAAATATCTTCCAATCATTAAAGACTTAAATAAACCAGACGAGTCATAAGTGATGTTTAATTTTATATTATGTTTTTCTAATACAACTTTCCTAAATAATTCATAAAAAGTTACATCTCGAAAATTTGCTCCACCTAAAATATGAAAGTTCAAAAAATCTCTTCCATATCTTTTAGCTTCATTCAATAAAGGAATTATTGGTAGAACATATATAATACAAGGAATAACCATATCTGAAGACATGTTTGCTACAATACCACCTGTACCATGATATTGAAATGAGTTAAACATATTATCTTCTCGAAGTATTTTTGTGTAAAGTTTCCATAATTCTGGTGTTCTAAAATGATGTATATAAATTATTTTTTTTCTAATATCATCGGGAAGTTCTTTAGCCCGATTATATGATTCTAAGTTTAGTTCATACACATCTTTAAATGTTTTAAATATTTCACAATTTGGACCAGGCGGAATATCTAAAATAAATGCTCGTTCTATAACTTGATGGTGATTTTCAATCCACTCATAATACATTTTACCAAGTAAATTAGATTCCTCTCTAGTTAATCTACCAACAGATATTTGAAATCCTCCTGAGTCTACTATCAAATCTGATGAATTGAAAAACCCCCAACTTCGACATTTGTTATATACATTTTCTTCATTTTTATTATAGTTTTTATATCTTTTTTTACCAGCAAAATTTTGACCATATGAATGAAGGAATCCAGAGCAGATTTCCCCAAGAAAATCAGAAATTTGATCCCTCGTAAAGTTGTCATAAAATCGATCTTTTTTACCTAACATATAATTATTTAATATAGAAGCAAGACTTTCAAATCCTGCCAAAATGTAACCAGATTTAACCATTTATTCACCTCATTCATATTTTTAATTTTGTTCCAAATTCATTTATTATCATCTATTTTATAGTAAAATTTAAAGCAATAGTATAAGTGGTGTTAACCGGTTTAATATTAATATTAATATACTTATTTATACAACTTGATTTAACTTCATAATCAATAATTACTTTATTTACCTGTAAAGATTCTAAATGTTCTTTCATTTTTTTATTAAAAATATATATATTATTAAAATCTTCACTACAAGCTATCTGTTTAATAGATGAAATAAATTCTCTGACGTCTATACGTTCTAAAATTGACCTTTTTTTACTTTTTATTACAGCATTAGAAATCCAGTCAATCTTTCCAATACCATCACATTTTCCACATATATAAATATCATTTGTATCGTGGGTAGTTCCTTTACAAACAGGACATATCATTTCACCTTCTTCTAATTTAAGATTCATTTTTCACTATTCCTCATCTAAAATCATGGGTTGTATTGAAAGTATTTCTTTTGCCATTAACTTTGGATATACTGTTTTTCATAACAAATACAGACCTTGGAGGAGCTTTTCCAACACATGCCTCAATCCAATCAAGTTTTCCAGCACCCCAACATTTCATACAAACAGTAACGGACTCACCAAAACTTTTAGATTTTCCATGACAATTATCACAAATTATTTCACCTTCTTCTAATTTAATATCTTTCATTCTCAAAATTCCTTAATTACATATGGAGGTCCAGTTGCCATATCATATGTAGTTGATGCCTTTAAAGCTGCCATTATTCGTCTTTTAGAATTACTCCATGTTCTTGTTGTCCATAATGATCCAAGTGCATAAGGAGCACCAGAACCAATCGCTACAAAGTCTTTAAGCTCATTCATTTGAAAATCAGTTAAAATCTCAAATAATTTTCCATTAGGTGTAGCTATTAAAAAATTTGATGATTGTATAGAAGTTTGGTCTTCTGGATTTACAGCTAAACAGCCCTTAATTTCTAACTGTTCCCTTATCTTATCAGGAAATTCAAAAATATCTTTAGGGGGATTAAAATACTCTGATCTAATTACTTGTCCTGTTCTGATGACTCCAACATGTCCAATAAGATAAGGATGATTATAAAACATTTTTTTATTTATTATACGTCTTCTTTCTCCCTCTGCAGTAGTAGCATAACTATCAGCTCCCATCCACACTTTTCCGTTATCAATAATCCCAACAATAGTAGACATATTATTCTCCTTTTAATTTCATATCGTCTTTCATTCTTAAACATTTAGCAAGATCAAATGCGTAATCATAAATATGTAACCCTTTAGATGTAGCAATCATTTCTCCATTTTCAACTCCAATTTCTGCTGCTATATATTGTTTAAGCAATTCAATCCCCGCTAAATTTGCAGGTAAGCCCCCGTAAAGGTCCCAACTCCGAAAATATGGAAAAAAGTGTAATTTTCCATCTTGAATACGAGTATCTATATGTCGTAAACAAGGGGGATCTTGAAGTAACATATCAGTAGGTTGTGATACTTGTAAAACCATTTGATTATTTCTATACCCCTTATTTTTATAAGTCCAGATTAAAAGTTCTATTTGACTCAAGAATTTATTAATCATTGTATCTTCTTTATCGCCTTTAATTATTATTGTATCATCATTCCATGCTTCATCATCTTGAATTAAAATATCTTTAAATTTATCTAGTTTATACATTTCCCAATCTGGTCTAAAAGGCATTTTTGTCAGTCTTTGCCCATAAGTATATGATTCACCAGGTTTTAAATCGCCTGTCATTAAATATGGAAGATAATCATCGAGATAATCATCAGACACTGGATTTGGAATACCATAATGTGCTTCAATTTGTGGTAATAATGGAAGTACATCAGGATGTTGAATTCTTATTGTAACCCAGTCAAATTCAAGTCTTTTTTGCCCAGCATAAGATCCTCGATCAATTTTAAATACTCTACCCTCCTCAAGCATTCTAAAAAGGGTTTGAAACCAGGCATCTCCTAAATTTGTTGCTTCAATAAATTGAGTATTTAACATTTTTATTCACCTTCCTTTTTACTCATAATTCCATACACTTCATCATACTTTAAAACTTTACATAAATGACGATCGAGAATTATATCCATACCACCATGTTTATTAAACATAATTATATCACCTACTTCAATATCTTTTACTAATCCACCAATAGATGTTACTTTTCCTAATCCTTGTGGTTTCAACTTACCTTGTGCTACTTCGGGTACAATAATTCCACCTTCTGTTTTGTTATCCTCTTCTAATATTTTTACTATTATTTTATCATTGACTGCAATTGCATTTAATTCATTCATTTCTTTTCCTCCATTTTTTAGCTATCATCTTTTTATACTGTTCTTCTCTTTCGAGTTCTTTTTGTTCTTCCTTTTCAATATTACGAATACAATTTGCCTTCTTTCTCCGTTTTTTATCACCAGGTTTTTCATAAAACATTCTTTGATAAAGTTCCCTGGATAGTCCACTCTTAGAATACTTTTTTCTAAATCTTTTTATCAAGGATTCTATATCTTCACCTTTTCGGCTGGTTACTACAAACATGGTTTTCTTTTTAATTCGATTAATATTAATCACAATTCCCCCTTTATATAAACCCGTATATGACATGATCTCTTGACGAAAAATTAAAATTATATTCTTCACAAGCATCAAATACAGCTCCAGAATTTTTTATTAAGTCTGCTCTTGTTACTCCCTCAATCATTAAATATACTCGTTGGTTTACATTAAGGACAGACAAAGCTTCTAAATAATCATTAACCAAAGCTCTGTCTTCATAAACAACTTTAAAATAAACATTCGGATATTTGATTAATTGTCCAGTTGAGATTATTTCATTCTCTAAATCTCTTTGTGTAAATATTTTTGGCGAATATGAATAATTTACATTTTTGTCTGCTTTAACTTGTGAAATAAGGGACAGAAGATTATAGCCATTAGTTTCAACATTTGCTATTGGATAATCTAATTCATTTAACAAAAGTAAACATTCCTTAAAATGTTTAGCTATTGTTGGTTCTCCACCTGTTACTAAAATTCCACATTTATGTTCATCTATAACTTTTTGAATGGCTGATAAATCATAAATACCTTCTTGTGAAATTCTCATTTTAACATTTGTATCACAAAAACTACATTTCCTATTACAATACTTAAACCTTAAAATGACCATTAAACGACCTCTATCTACTCCCTCCCCCTGAAAACTCCTAAAAAATTCAATAAGTTTTACTTGTTTTCCTTCCATTAATAATCTCCTTTCATTTATTTTTTGTTCTTAATTTCATCCACTATATCTTTATCTTCTTCATCTTTATAAATAACTCTTTTATGATAAATACTTTCAAGTTCTTTAGTTAATATTCTTTTAATTTGTTTAATAGCACCATGTAATATTTTGTCCAACTGGTCATCATCATCCAGTCTCTCAATAGTTGATTGAATAATTCGTTTTATAAATACTCCATTTTCTTCATCATCTTTTCTTTGTATAATCATTGCTCGAGATGTTGCTTCTACTGAATCCACAATCATCAAAACAATTGATTCCATTGAAGTTGGTTTTCTACCCTTGTAACGAAAAAGATCTTCCGGAGATTCTTCTTCTTTTTTATGAAATTGTCTTAAAAGAGTATCACCATGATGTTCACTAATAATCTTTATAACTTCAATTGGAAAATCGTTTTGTAAAAGAATCAAAACCCCATCAGAGACATGTCTTGTAATTAAATGATAAGATACATTTGGTTCAATATCATCATGTATATTTGTTTTTGCAGGTTGATTTTCAGAAAAATTCAACGGATAATTCATCTTTCCAATATCATGGTATAAACCACAACATCTCATGAGATCTACATCAAGTTCTAATTCAATAGCAATCGACTCACAAATGTTAGCAACATTTTGTGAATGTTTATAAGAACCTGGCGCTATTTCTCTATACTTTTCGAGTAAAGGAAAAGTAGGATCAATATATTTTTTATATTTGTCATTGCTCATTATATTGTTATAACCTCCATGTTTTGTTTAGAATCTATTAATGGTTTTAACATTAATTCATGACGATCTTCAAAGCAGAATTTTAAATTGCCTTTTACATCTGGAAAAAAGTATGTTGGAAGTCGAGCTTCTTCATCCGGTATAGCTATAACTTCAAGTTTTCCATGTTCAGCAACAAATTTGTCATATTTCTTAACTACATCTGGTGGTGCAGTCATTGTATCAATTCCATTTACTCTATACATATATCCTTTAGTTCCTGTATTATGAATATCATACATGATATTGTTCCATGCCTGCATAGCTTTTACACCCTGTGGAACTAATTTATAATCTTTAATTTTCTTTCCCCATGATACTGGTCTGGCGATTGATTTATCTCCTTTTTTTATTAAATTAATAAATTCTGATTTCTCTGTATTAATAAACTTTAATAGTTGTGGTAAAGATACTTTTTCAGTTTTTAGAATTAAATCAATTAGCTGTGATAAAAATTCTTTTGATTTACTTGGGTAATCTGATCTTTTAATTTCAACTCCCATATATTCAACTTTATTAATATCTTTTCCCTCTTTATTAATAACTCTAATTGCATATCGTTTTTTAGCTAAAAATAAACCTCGTGAAATAACCAACTCATTTTTTAAATTTAACCCATTACAATCTAAAGGAACATTATGTCTTTTTACAATACTAGTCATAATATCATTATTAAGAAAACTTTGAATACTCTCACACCAAGTTTGAATTTGACTAACTGTTTTTTCACCAGAAAAGTTTTGAAAACAACAGAAAATTGAATCAGTATCTCCTGTAATAATATACTCATGACTTCTGTTTAACATTTCTTTTTCATACATTTCTTTTTTAGATATTTCTAATGGTTTAACATAAGCTTTTCCTGTATCAAGATATCTCATATAAGCATCACCTTCAACAATAGATGCCTTTAAAGCTTCCTGTCCACTTAATGTTACTGCTGCTGCTAATGATAAATCAAAAAATCTAAATGATTTATTAGCAACAACTCCATATAATGTATTAGCTAAAACCTTATATACTAACTGCCTAGTATAATAAAAAAATTCTGATGTTTTATCTTTTTCTTCAATTGAATCAAACATTTTATCTTTGTAGCCTTTTCTAGTTGACATTAGTCCACCAACTACATCACTAAAAACAGAAACTTCTTTATCATGTGCCTTAAAGAAACAACCATTAATTGTATAAACCAAATTCTGTTCCTTAATTTTCTTTAATAGTTGAACTGATGTTATTATAACTTCTTTTTTAGCATATGTTGGATCTATTATAACTTTGATTTTTTCTGGTAAATTTTCAGGATGATATGTCAAGTCATATCCCAATAATGGATCATCAAATTTCATAACAAAGTTATTTATTCCAATGTTATAAGTCATAATAATCTTTGGATATAGAGATTCAAAGTCAAAATCTGTAATGTCATTATAAATTCCAGGAATTGGATCAAATACAAAAGCTCCAGCATATTTCTTTTTCTTAATATACATATCTGCATTTTTAGATGCCCAACCCTTATTCTTAAGATGATTAACCATTAAAGAATCAATCTGTGAAAATGATGAAATACCCTCAAAACTTGTTTTACAAACAATCCTTAGTTCATTTATTAAATTAATATGTTGAAGTTTATCTTCTAGTTCTTTAATAATTTCTGTATCTCTAATATTATAATCAATTGATAAGTTTAACATTTTCCAATACATTTCGTTCATTGGTAATGGTAATTGAATTTTTGTTTTTCCTAATTCATGTTGTGCTATAAATCCAAGTTTGTAGTTTTCCATTTTAGTAAATGTAAATGTTCTATACATAAACTCTTGATCTATAGCAATACACCCAGCTAGTTTACAAAAATATTTTGGACCATCAACATAGAATTCATTAAACAGACTCAGGCTTCTTTGAACAATTTTTAATTTTGGTAAACGATTAAATATATAACTAAGATCAAAATTAATAGAATTCCACCCTGCGATATAATCAGGATCTTCATCTTTAAAATCTTTAATAAATTCTTTCATCATTGTATATTCGCTTTTAAAGATTTTTAACTCAAACCCTTTCTTTTCAGTAATCAGTTCTGTTTTATTATCTACAACATAGCTTATTTGTCTTTTATTATAAATACTTGAAATCTCATTAATTGGAAATGCAGCATCTATTGCATGTGGAAATCCCCTATATTTTCCCGTATCAATCTCAATGTCAAAAAATTTAATATTATTCTCTGTCTTTTTAGCTTCTCCTTTACTAAAATGATAATAGTCCATTGCATGTTTTATAGTAATTTTAACATCACCTTCATATGTTATATCAGGATCTAACACAGACTGATCTCTAAAAGCAACACACACTTGATCTAGTTCATCATACGGAACAATTTTTCTTGTTTCTAAACCAGGAGGAGCTTGATAGCAAATATAATCATCATTTTCTGTATGATATATTTTCTTATTATTAGAATCTCTAAAAATATATAAAACCTTTTTCTGTGTACTAAGATATTGAACATCAATTAATCTATAATTTTCTGTATAAAATTTTTCGGGTATTTTATATCTGTAAATACCTTTCTTATCCAGCTTTTGTACTTCACTACTTGTCTTAATGTTAATTTTTTCCCCTTCCATCATTTCTGAAATTTTTGCCATATCTTCTTCAAATTTTGGTAACCATACTTTTTGATTTCTATTAACAAATGATGGATGAACTGTTAAAAAAATATTATAGTTTTTCCATTTAAAAATATTTCCGTGAATTTTAGTAATACCTGATTTAGCAATATCAAATGCTTTCATTGGACTTGTACCTAATAATACAACTAATTTGGGATTACAAACTTCTATTAAATTCATACAGTTAACTTTACATTTTTCAATTACATCATCAGTTGGATTGCCTGTAGTTCCATCTGGATTAATTGTTTGACATAAAACTACATTAGTAATTAAATATTTAAGTTTATTTAATTTGAATTGCTTAAAAAATTTACGAAAAGTTTGCCCACTACGCCCAATTAAAGGACATGGTGGGTTAGCTTCACACTCTACTTTTCCTGGATTTTCAGCTATAAAAATTACATCAACTTGACTTAGATCCTTTTCACAATTAGTTTCAAGAATACAGGAAGGGGAATCTAATAGTTCACATTCCAAACAATTTGCAAAAGATTTTTTTATTGAATTCATGTATAATCCTTTTTATTTTTAATTATTTGTTCCCATTTTTAAAATTAATGTCTATATATATTAATAAATGAATAGTCATATTTAATATTTTATAATACCTTTAATTTAAAAGAAAGGAGGTCAATTATGTCCAGATAAATTTTTTTATTTTTCAATAACCTTATCTATTTTTTAACCATTTATTAAGGAGAATAATTATGCAAACAAACATTACTTATCAAAAAGCAATAGACATCTTACAATTGAATAAACAAAACATTACAATTCCGCATACATTAATCAATTTCAGGTCTATGATTGCAAATGATGAATTAACAGATTATTCGGAGTCCAGTTTAATAGAAGCCAAAAATATCATACTCCGTTCATGGATCGAAGAACAACTTCAAAAACAAGGTCATTGGGAGTTAAAGTCTCCTTACAAAGATGAATGTAAAAGGTGTAATGGTACTGGCGAAATCTATAAATTAGAGAAAGAGAAAAAACCATGTCATGCATGTAATGGTGATGGTTACTTATGGGTTAAATGTAGAAATTGCGAAGGTACAGGCAGATTTATAAGAGATGATAAAAAGGCCAAAGGTCTTATAATAAATGTTGAATGTAATTGTACCAAATTTGCCAACCATTATGGCGATAAATACAAAGGTAAAATTCGAGTTCGGTGCCGAGAATGTCTTGGAAAAGGAAATATTGAAAATTTGAAAAATTCCAAGGAATGGAAAAATAAGAATTTTAGATATACAGGAAAAATTTATACCACTACTAAATGCCCAAACTGTTATGGTTTTGGTTTTCCTGTTACACCAAGAGGTCATTTGAATCCAGTTTTATCAAACCGCCTTGTACAAATCATCAATACTGAAGACACTGTTCATGTGGATCCTCTTAGTTTGGATCCTTTGTATGTTATACATAGAATACCAATAAGAACTACTCATTCTGTGATAGATTCTTCGATGCTTAAAATTGCTAGAGAATCCATTTAATTTTTTTAGGAAAACTTTTCCTTTTCAATAATGGAGAAGTTTTCCTTTAAAAAGTCATTTAGTGAAATATTTTTCTTCTCTATTTTTTTTGTTCCTCGTTTAACTTTTTTCTTTTTTACTATCTCAATATTTAAAGTTTGATATATAGATTCTTTATCTTCAGATTTATCAATAATATTACATAATAATGAAATATCATTATTTTTTAAAGTTGATAATTTTTCTCTTAATGTATTGAATAATTTTGTTTGATGATTATACCTAAAATATCCTATATCACTTTTCCTAACCCTAAAATCCAAAACACATTTTTTAATAAATTTAAATAACTCTTCTTTATCAAGATATCTAAGTCCCATATTATTAAAATGTTTGTTAAGATAATGATTCAACGGACCATTTTTAACAAACATTGAAATTAAATAGGTTGGAGTGATGGGCGAGTTATACTTCAACAAATTTATTTTCTCTGTTGCTTTTGGTATTGGACTGGTTCTACTTCCATCAAATAACCAATTTGAAAAAACAGTATATGGGCTTATCATTATAGATCCTTTCACTTATTTATTTTGATCTAATAAATTATAAATATCTGTTTTTAACTCATTCGTTGATGGTATATAATCAACATAATTTATATATTTCCATTTATAATTTTTTAAATATCTTCTTCTTTTTTCATCATAAATTTTATCTTTATGCCAATAACTTCCATCATATTCTATAACTAGTCTTTTTTCTGGAATAGCAATATCTAAACTGTAATTAAAAAAAGGATAATTAAGAACAGCAGTAGAAAATATCTTTTGAACTTTATTAAACAGCTCAACTTGTGGTTTAGATGGATTCTTAATAAAAAAATTACAATATGCAGCTTGACCACTATTCATTTTTATTGATTGTATTTTTCTTTGTTTTAATCCATTAGAACTATTCCACCATTTCTTACATGTCTTTGATATCTTTTCTCTTGTTGTTTTTTTATGTTCTTTTTTATAAAAATGATGATTTTTTCCAGACTGACTTTTACTTGATTTTAATTTACTTTCCTCAGTATGGTGTTTATTTTTCCAATAACCTTCTGTTCCATAAACTGGATGATTTTTGCCTTTTGGAGTATTCAAAAATTGTTTTTGTTTAACTTCTGGATTCTTATATGCTTTAAGAACTCCTTCTTTTATTTTTTCTTTGTGAACTTTACTATATGGTCCTTTGAGTCTTCCTTTGAAATAATGACCTTTTATATATTTATTTGATTTATTTGTTACTTTTATTCCACACCCACATTTACAAAAAGGTAGGTCCATCATAATTAACTCCTTATAATATATTTTACTAAATCTGTAAAAAAATTATCAACAGACTTTTGACATTTTAATTTGGGAACTAAATAGGTTTCACTATTTAAAATTTTATCTAATTTTATTTCAAGATCTTCAAAATTATCATATAAATATTCATTGTCTAATAATTCAGGAAAACAAAGTCTATTTGGAGCTAATACTATAGTATTGTTATTTATAGCTTCTAATATAGTATAGTTAAAAGTATCTTCTTGAGATGATATTAATAAAACTTTAGATGAAGAAAGAAATTTATAATAATCTTCCCAATTGTTAGTCTCTATTCTTTTAATTTCTCCAAATTTTTTATTTATCTTTTCTTCTATTTTATAATCAACTTTTTGTTTTGTTGGTCTTGCAACCGATATAATATCATATATTTTCTTTTCTTTAAATGTTTGATAAGGAGGATTGGGCAAATAAGTTACTTTTGTATTTGTCCAATTAAGTTTTTCAGCATGATAGTTACTTCCAACAAAGATAGTATCAAACAATGTTGAGTGAGCTGTTTCGACTGGAAATTTAGAATGCGTAACGTTTTCAAAATAATCATATTTGTTTAAAGATGTTGCATGACAAAACGCAAACATGTGTTTTGGTCTTTTATGATATAAAGCACTGCAAAAAATACCAGGAAAACTAATATCTGATAAAAATAAAATATCATCATCTTTTAAATCTAATTTCATATATTCTTCTATTTGACTAGTTTCCCATCTTATAGACTGTTCAACTGGGGAAAATAGCTCAGAGCGTCCTCTAATAAAAGCAGTCTTTAAAAAATCACGACCACCTAATGTAGTAACACTCATAGGAACTATATCAGCAAATGCATCAAAAAATGAACGTTCCCACCATTGCTGATATCTCATTGGTGTTGGATATTGTGGTACAAAAATTATTCTTTTCATGTCACTAATCTAAGCCACCTTT
>Ga0307376_10000347_pt1 | contig 59575 bp, 56 predicted proteins | sample TR2MG_FD_202536 | JGI IMG/M metagenome (GOLD analysis project Ga0307376, IMG submission 202536) | Soil microbial communities from Risofladan, Vaasa, Finland - TR-2 | ecosystem: Environmental > Terrestrial > Soil > Coastal area > Acid sulfate soil | place: Finland: Risofladan, Vaasa | collected...
GGGTCATGCTGGGGCGAAGAGCTAGCCGTGGGCAATCAGGCAGGCCGGGCAAAGATACATCGGTGGATGCGAGACAAGGAAAGCTGCTATGAATGCTGCTGGAAACCGTGGTCTGTCCCCTATTACTTGCTATTACTTGGAACAACTAGCGATACCTTGCCCAGAAAACCGTGGTCTGTCCCCTATTGCCTGTCCCCTATTGCCTATGCGCCCATGAGTGAAGTAACAAACAATATGTTGAAAGTGGATACTCAATGAATACTAAAACAACTATTGCGTTTAATTCAGCCACTAGGCCTGTCTATTCGCACTTAGAGCCAGTTGTGGATATATTGCTAGAGAATGGAAATAAGCTTGCTAGGGATTACAAATGGGGAGAAAACAGGACAGGGTTTTACTGCCTTCTTCAGAAGCCGATAGATTTTGATTTGATTGAAAGAACATTTGAGATACCAAGCTACGTGAGGCTTGATCGTCAAAGCAGTGTTATTGAATGCGATCTGTCATGGGTCACAATTCGAGGTGGAAGAACTTAAAGGGTCAGCATCGCAATAATCCCAGCACCCCCCGAATCAAGGAAAATCAATGGGTGACCCCATTGATCTTGTGACCCCATTGATCTGGAGACAAAAGGGAATGCGAAATGAAACCCATCAAACAAAGGAAAAGGTTAGGAATAATAGGGGACAGACCACTGTTTCCAGAAGTGCGCAGAGTAACTTTCCATGGCCTAGAACAACTAGCTGTCCAGGAATGCTGATTTAGCCACTGTATCAAGTGAAGTTTCGCCTTACCCCCACTTCGAATTTCCAATCTTGATGCTTGAACCATCCGGATTAACTCTAGTCTGTGCTGCACCATTGCGAACACCAGGGCATATACCAATGTTGCAGACAGGGTATTCGTTGGCGACATAATGGAAATTATGATATCGTTTAATTTCGATATATAATTCGCTTTTTAACGAAATACATTTTAAATTACATCGCCCAAAGAACCGGCCGCATACCCATGGTAAAACAACCTGCTCCCGACATCGACGAGATCATCAAGGCCCTGGCCCATCCTGTCCGCAGACAAATGCTCGAATGGCTGAAAGATCCGCAAAAATCCTTTCCAAGCCAGGTGCACTCTTATGAACTCGGGGTCTGCGCGGGCAAGATAAATGAAAAAGCCAATCTTTCCCAATCGACGATCTCGGCCCATCTGTCCACCCTGCAACAGGCAGGCCTGATCACGCCCCGGAAAGTCGGGCAGTGGATTTTTTATTCGCGCAATGAAGCCCTGATCGAAAAGTTTCTCAAGCGCATCAACAGCGATCTTTGATCGCCATGGGCACCATGAAGAACCAATTGGCCAAACTGATCGAAATGAAATCGTTGCCGGACCGGATAGACAGGAGTGGCAAAGTTTGAACAATCCGACGTTGAATATTGGGGTGTTATCCGAAATGAGCAAGCCGCAAGATCGAATCAAGGTATTGAGCGCCGGCATCTTCAGCCTGATCCTGGCGCTTGGCGTTGCGCGATTTGCCTATACCCCGCTGTTGCCTGTGATGCAGCACCAGGCCGGTCTTGGCGTGGTCGAGGCGGGATGGCTGGCTGCAATCAATTACGCCGGCTATCTTGGCGGGGCACTGATTGCTTCCCTGATCAGCGATATGGTCCTGAAGGATCGCCTGTACCGTATCGGCATGATACTGGCCATACTCAGCACCGCGATGATGGGGCTGACCACGGATTTCACCGTTTGGGCGCTGTCCCGTTTCGTCGCCGGTTTCAGCAGCGCTGCCGCCCTGCTGCTCGGCAGCGGACTGATCATGAACTGGCTGATACGGCACGACCACCGCAGCGAGCTGGGCATCCATTTTTCCGGCATCGGTCTTGGCATTGCCTGTGCGGCAGCGGCCGTGTCGCTGATGAACCACTGGCTGAACTGGAGCCAGCAATGGTACGCACTGACCGCGCTGGGTTGTCTGCTGATCGTCCCCGCGCTGGCCTGGTTGCCGGCGCCGGACCGCAGCACCGTAACCCGGACCGGGCAAACGATGCACGATGCGCCACCGAGTCCGCTGTTCCTGCGTCTTTTTACCCTGGCCTATTTTTGCGCGGGCATCGGTTATGTGGTCAGCGCGACATTCATCGTCGCGATCATCGATCATATTCCCGGCCTCGCGGGTAAGGGCGGGTTGGTCTTTCTGGTCATCGGCCTCGCGGCGGCACCGTCGTGCATAGTCTGGGATTTCATCGCGCGACGTAGCGGAAAACTCAATGCGCTGATCGCCGCCTCGGTGCTGCAGATCATCGGCATCCTGCTGCCCGTCTGGACGCACGGTTCGGCAGGCGCATTCATCGGGGCGCTGCTGTTTGGCGGAACGGTGATGGGCATCGTCAGCCTGGTACTCACCATGGCCGGACAGTATTACCCGACACGCCCGGCGAAAATGATGGGGAAAATGACGCTGTCCTATGGCGCCGCCCAGATCATCGCGCCTGCCATAACCGGCTCGCTCGCCAGCCATTTTGGCGGCTACTCGGCGGGCCTCTATCTGGCCGGCATCGCGATGATCGCCTGCACCCTGCTGCTGCTGATGCTCAAGGCTGTCGAAAATCGCGAACGTCTGGAGGCCGCATGAACATGATGCAATCCGAATTAAAACTGCTTGCCGCCGGTTCGTTGCTGCTCGTGCTGGCTGGTTGCGCGAACTCTTCCGGCATAGCGCCCAGCGCAACGATGCTGGTGCCGCATACCCTTGCCGGCCAGCCGGATAATGCTGCCTTTCCGCAGCAGCGCTGGTGGCAAACCTTGGGCGACCAACAACTCGACGCGTTAATAACACAAGCGATCGCCAAGAATCACAGCCTGAAGGTGGTGCAAACCCGCATGGCTACCGCCCGGGCGGTGGTTGCCGAAACGGACAGTACGCGCTATCCGCAGATCAATGCGGATGCGCAATCGACGCGTGAACACCTGAGCGCGAACAGCATCTATCCGCCCCCGCTGGGCGGCAGCGATATAACGATGAGCACGGCCAGCATTTCGGCGCAGTGGCAAATCGACTGGTTCGGCAAACAACGCGCGGCACTCGATGCCGCAATCGGTCAGGCGCGCGCCGCACAGGCAGACGCGCAAGCAGCCCAAGTGATACTGGCGACTTCGGTTGCGCAGCAATATTTCAGCCTGGCCCGCTTGCAGCAACAGCTGCGTATCAAGCAACAGTTGCTGCAATCCGGCGAACATAATGCACAGCTGATCGACCAACGCGTCACAGCGGGACTGGACAGCAAACTGGTGCAGCGCCACTCGCTGGTACAGGTGCTGGAAATCAAACGCGACCTGGCAGCGCTGGCCGAGCAGATCGACCTGTCGCGGCACGCCATCGCGGTATTGATCGGCGCGGAGCCGAACGAAACAAGTCAACTGGAAGCCCGCCTGCCGACCAGCCTGCAAGCCAAGGTACCGGACCGGATCCCCGCCGAATTGCTGGGTCACCGGGCGGATGTGGTGGCAGCCCGCTGGCGGGTGGAAAGCGAGCTGCAGGGAGTGCAGGCGGCGCGCGCCGATTTTTATCCCAATCTGAACCTCACCGCGTTTGCCGGGTTTGAATCCATTACCCTGTCGCGGCTGCTGAACGCCGATAGCCGCAACCTGGGAATCGGCCCCGCCATCAGCTTGCCGATCTTCGATGCCGGAAGATTGCGCGCCGAACTGAAGGGACGGACCACACGGGCAGATGCCGCGATCGAAACCTATAACGAGACGGTGTTGAATTCGCTGCGGGAAGTCGCCGACAAACTGGCGTCCTGGAACGCGCTGCAAACACAACTGCAGGAGCAGCGAAATGTGATGGCCCAATCAACCGGGACCTATGACATGGAAAATGCCCGATACCGGGCCGGACTGGCCAACGACATCAGCGTGCTGGCAGCTGAAAACGCGTTGCTGCAGCAACAGGGCGCCCTGGTCGATCTGCAGGCGCGCGAATCCGAAGTTTACGCAGGGTTGATGCTTGCCCTCGGTGGCGGCTATGTTGCACCGCCAACCAACAGCCGATTAATTCAGTAAAAGAAAGCCATCAAAATGAGTGGATCCGCCCCCGAAAATTCCCTGCCGGCAAACGGCAATCAGGCCAAACGCAAGAAATGGATGTTGGCACTGGCTGGCATCTTTGCCATTATCGCAATTCTTTATACGGCTTACTGGTATCTGGTAGTGCGCAATTACGAGTACAGCGATGACGCCTATGTTGCCGCGAATATCGTGCAGATCACGCCGCAAGTGGCCGGTACCGCTGTTGCGATAACGGTAAACGAAACCGATTTCGTCAAGGCCGGAGAAGTGTTGATCAAACTGGACAGCACCAATGCGGAGATCGCCTTGCAGGAGGCGCAGGCGCAGCTTGCACAAACCGTGCGCGAAGTGCGCACCCTGTATGCCGCGAACAGCGGCCTGACTTCCACGCTGGCCCAGCACCGCGCGGAACTGCAACAGGCACGGGCCGACCTGCTCAATGCCCAGGCCGACTTCAAACGCAGGGAGTCGTTATTGGCAACCGGTGCGGTGTCGCAGGAAGATGTGCAACATGCGCAAACCGCGCTTGACGCGGCCCTCAATCATGTTGCCGCGTCAAGCGCGGCATTGAATACCGCAAAGGAACAATTGCGCGGCAATGAGGCGCTGACTTCCGGTAGCAGCGTGACCGATCATCCGCGCGTGCGGGCTGCGGCAGCCAGGGTGAAACAGGCTTATCTTGATCTGAAGCGCGGCTCGATAATATCGCCGGTAGACGGCTATGTGGGCAAACGCAATGTGCAGCTGGGAGAGCGTGTCGCGATCGGCATGCCGCTGCTCACCATCATCCCGCTCAGGGAAATCTGGGTGGATGCGAATTACAAGGAATCCCAACTGCGCCATATCCGGATCGGCCAACGTGTCGCACTGACGTCCGATATATACGGCAGCAAGGTCGATTACCACGGGCACGTGAGCGGAATCGGTTCGGGGACCGGTGCGGCGTTTGCGCTGCTGCCCGCGCAGAATGCGACCGGCAACTGGATCAAGGTGGTGCAGCGCGTGCCGGTCCGGATTGCCCTCGACGAAAAACAGGTGGCCGCCCATCCGCTGCGGGTCGGCATGTCGATGGAAGCAACCGTTGATCTGGCTTCACCCGGAACGTCCGCCCTGGCAAACGCAGCCACCCCCCGCGAGGAAAACAAAACACATGTCTACAGCAGGGATGACCATGAGGTCGACGCGATGGTCGCCCGGATCATCGCGGCCAATCTTGGCAAACGGCCGTAAACCGTAATTCGGCACCAACAAGTCATGGCGACTCCCGCACCCGTCACTCCACCGCCACCGATGACCGGCGCCATGCTGGTAATGGCCAGCATGGCTTTGGCTTTGGCGACATTCATGAATGTGCTGGATGTGTCGATTGCCAACGTGTCGATTCCGGCTCTGTCGGGTGATCTGGGCGTGAGTTTCAGCCAGGGCACCTGGGTGATTACCTCATTTGCCGTGGCCAATGCGATCGCGGTTCCGCTTACCGGATTTCTGACCCAGCGCTTTGGTGCGGTCCGCTTGTTTGTGTCCAGCATTGTATTGTTCGTGATCGCCTCCTTCCTGTGCGGCACGTCCACCAGTCTCGCCATGCTGGTGTTTTTTCGCGTGATACAGGGCGCGGTGGCCGGGCCGATGATTCCGCTGTCCCAGTCGTTGTTGCTGTCGAGTTATCCCAAGGCGAAAGCCGGGGTGGCACTGACCATCTGGTCGATGACGACCCTGGTCGCGCCGGTTCTGGGACCCATATTGGGCGGCTGGATCACCGACAACATTTCCTGGCCGTGGATCTTCTACATCAACATTCCGATAGGACTGTTCGCGGCAGGCATGACCTGGGCACTTTACCGTCACCGTGAAACACCCACGCGCAAGGTACCGATCGATTATGTCGGTCTGGGCCTGCTGATTGTCTGGGTCGGCGCACTGCAGATATTGCTGGACAAGGGCAACGAACTGGACTGGTTCAATTCAGGCCAGATCATCACGCTGGCCATCGTATCGGCGGTGGCGTTCTGTTTTTTCCTGGTGTGGGAATTGACCGAAAAACATCCCGTGGTTGACCTCAGCCTGTTCAAGGGAAGAAATTTCTGGTCCGGAACATTGGCCCTGTCGGTAGGCTATGGCGTGTTCTTCGGCAATGTGGTGCTGTTGCCGTTATGGTTGCAGCAAAACATGGGATACACCGCCACGCTCGCCGGTGCCGTGCTGGCACCGGTCGGCCTGCTGGCGATACTGCTGTCACCGCTGGTGGGGAAAAATATCACCCGTATCGATCCGCGCCTGTTTGCGACCGTGGCATTCATGGTGTTTGCGCTGATCTTCTGGATGCGTTCGCAGTTCACCCCGCAGGCCGATTTTGTCACCATCATGATCCCGTCGCTGATCCAGGGCATCGCAATGGCGACATTTTTTGTGCCTTTGGTGACACTGATCTTTTCCGGATTGGCACACGACAGGATCCCGGCTGCCTCGGGCTTGTCCAATTTCGTCCGCATCATGGCCGGCGGTTTCGGCGCATCCATTTTTACCAGTGCCTGGGTAAACCGGACCAGCGCGCATCACGCGGTGCTGGCCGAGCACATCAATTTCGCCAGCCCGGCCAGCCAGTCGGTTATCAACGGCCTGGGGCAGGCAGGGATGAATGCGCAACAGTCACTGGGCTTCATCAACAACATGGTGAATCAGCAGGCGGCAACGATGGCAGCCGATGATATGGCCTGGATTTCCGCGATCTTGTTTATCGTGTTGATCAGCCTGATCTGGTTGATCCATCCGATCAAAACGGCAGTCAACTCCGAAGCTACCGCCGGCGGACATTGATCCCCCGGCGCATGCAGGCTGATGCGCCCGAGAGCGGCGGTTCAATCGAACAGCTTGTGCTGGCGCGGCTCCTGTCCGGCCCTGACCAGGTCTTCCAGCGCATTGCGCGCCGCATCGGTAATGCCGTGCTGCCTGCCCAACTCGAGCAGCTTTGCCAGCGCGCGATCGAACGGATAATCGGCTTCCGACCAGGTCTCGACGATTTCCCTGGCGCTGTGCCGGGTCAACTTCAACACCCCCGATCTCACGTGCACCAGGTGAGCGCTGCTCTTGCCTTTTTTGGCAACGATGGCGATATGCCGTTGCCTGTCCATCAACACCTGTCCGCGTGTCACATTCAGCACGGCAGGGATGAAATCGACGGTGCTGAAATCGGTAGAATCTTTGGCCATGGCGCCCGTTGTTATAATTAATTTGGCAAGTGTGATACGGTTTGCGTTAACTGGCAAACCGGTTTTGTAGCGCGAACAATTCCGCAGAAATCAGCCTCCCCACTTCCCCAGCCTGGCATAAACTTTCCGGGGGTATGAACATTTAAAAATGCACCACGATGGATTCAATTGCACCGCTATCGGCGCCGGATTGGGGCGCGGACAGCGATTCCATCCCCGGCATTATCATTCAATATATTGACGAATATCGAATTTTTAATTTGGCATGCATGTTGCTCCATACCTTTTGTGTAAGCTCGGACATTTTGCCCGGGCCGATCATTACCTTGAGGTGAAAAAACATGACTAACGTTGCCGGCTCAGAAAGCAAATCCAGGTGGTTCCATAATCGGTGGTGGCAACTTGCTTTCGGGCTCGTTGCGATGATGTCGATTTCCAGCTCGCAATACGCCTGGGCGATGTTCGTAAAACCGTTGCAGGCTTCATTGGGTACCAGCCTCGCGGCTATCCAGGTCACCTTTTCCATCCTTATCGTTTTGCAAACCTGGCTTTCACCGCTGCAGGGGTATCTGATACAGAAATTCGGACCCAGGCTATTGATTTCCGCCGGTGCAATAATGACCGGCGGCAGTTGGGTACTGGCCGCTTCCGCGCACGACTTGGCCGGTCTGTATATCTCCTACGGAGTGCTGGGCGGGCTTGGAACGGGGATCATCTATGTCGGCATCGTCGGCTTGATGGTGCAATGGTTCCCCGACAAGCGCGGTCTTGCCACCGGCCTGGTGGCGGCCGGCTACGGCTTCGGTGCGATCATGACGACATTCCCGATCGCGTCGATGATCAAGAGTTCGGGCTATGCCTCTGCGTTGACCCAGTTCGGCATTATTCTTGGCCTGGTTGGATTGGCAGCCGCCCAAGGATTGCGCCGTGCGCCCAAATCGTCCGGCCCGGCAAAAGCAACCGCCGTTTCCGGAAAAGCGGTGCAGCAGAGTACGCGCAATTTTTCCTCGCGCGAGATGCTGAAAACGCCGGTGTTCTGGCTGTTGTTCGCGATGATGACCATGATGTCGACCGGCGGCCTGATGGTGATCTCGCAGATGGGCGCATTCGCCAAGGATTTCGGGGTAAGCGATGTATTGGTCTTCGGCCTGGCCGCGCTGCCTTTGGCTATGTCGATCGACCGGTTTACCAACGGATTGACACGCCCGTTCTTCGGCTGGGTTTCCGATCATATCGGCAGGGAAAACACCATGACAATCGCGTTCCTGCTGGAAGCGGTCGCTATCGTGATGATGCTCGCGTTTAAAGAAAACGCGGTGGCGTTTGTGCTGCTCTCCGGCATCGTGTTCTTCGGCTGGGGCGAAATCTTCTCGCTGTTTCCCGCCACCCTGACGGACATCTTCGGCACCGGTAATGCGACGACCAACTACGGCTTCCTGTATATGGCCCAGGGGGTCGGCGCGATACTCGGCGCACCGGTTGCCGCGCTGTTGCATCAAAGCACGCAAAGCTGGGTACCCATCTTCGGCATCGTCACGATCATGGACGTGGCTACCGCACTGCTTGCATTCTTTGTGCTCAAGTCATGGCGCAAACGTATGGTTTCCCAACCCGTCGAAATGAACCTCGCAGCAGGCACGGTTAATTAGTTGATTACGAAATAGCTGCTGGCCGGATAATCACGCTACATTGCCCGCTGTTTCAGCGGGCGTGTACGCTTGGCAATTACTCGGGTGATTACTCCGGCCACCATACCCGAAGACTCGGCGGATATAGCTTGGCAACAAACTGCCTGTCAACGGGATGGGACGAACAATTGATAACGGGTGCAAGAAATCTTTACCTGCACGGCCTCCGACCCATAGAACAACTTCAACAGCAGGTTCAACACAATCCCAGTCTGGTAGACTGGCATAACGCAGCGCAATCCAATACTCGGTAATTGGCTCAGAGATGACTGCTGGTGCGCCGGGGCTGGCTATGGAATAACCTTGAACAAACACAATACATGACAAATACATTGAAAGCTGCTGGCGCAATGGCGGTCGCACCGCATTTTCTGGCAGCGCAGGCGGCCCGTGACATACTCCGGGATGGCGGCAACGCAATCGAGGCGATGGTGGCCGCGGCTGCGACCATCGCGATGGTCTATCCGCACATGACCGGCCTCGGCGGCGACGCGTTCTGGCTGATCCACGAACCGGGGCAGGAACCTGTCGCGATCGATGCCTGCGGCGGTGCAGCTGCCGGATTGACCGCGTCGTTTTACACCGACCGGGGATTGAGCAACATCCCGGTGCGCGGGCCGCTGGCTGCGAATACCGTGGCGGGTACGGTGTCGGGCTGGGAGCGCGCGCTGGAAATCAGCAAGCTGCGCTGGAACGGAAGCATGCCCTTGTCACGGCTGTTCGCCGATGCGATCCAGCATGCGGAACGCGGCGTGCCGGTGACCGCCAGCCAGATGCGCAGCACCACCGCCAAGCTGACGGAGCTGGAGCGGCAACCGGGTTTCGCCAATTGCTTTCTGGTCGGCGGCAAACCGCCCGCGCAAGACAGCCTGTTTTTCCAGCCGCGCATGGCGGCGCTGCTGCGCCATTTGAGCCGCACCGGCCTGGACGATTTTTATCGCGGCGAAATGGCGCAGACGATCGCTGCCGACCTGGCGGCGATCGGCAGCCCCGTCGAGCTGGCTGATTTGAACGCCTACCGGGCCGCGCTGGTGAAACCGCTCGCGCTGGCGCACAGCCTGGGCACGCTCTACAACCTGCCGCCGCCGACCCAGGGAGTGGTATCGCTGATGATACTGGGCATCCTGGACAGGCTGAACCTGAAAGAAATCCAACCCGACAGCGCCGACTATGTGCATTGCGTGGTCGAGGCGACCAAGCAGGCGTTCAGAATACGCGATGCCGAAATAACCGACCCGCGCTATATGCGCATCGCCGCGCAGGATTGCCTGAAGCCGGAATTTCTGGCCCCGCTGGCGGGTGCGATCAGACTCGACCACGCGCTGCCCTGGGGCAAAGGGCGCGGCCCCGGCGATACCGTGTGGATGGGGGTCATCGACAGCCAGGGGCGCGCGGTCAGCTTCATCCAGAGTATCTACCACGAGTTCGGTAGCGGCGTGGTACTCGAACAAAGCGGGCTCAACTGGCAAAACCGCGGCTGCAGTTTTTCGCTGGACGAAAACGCGCTGCATGCGCTCAAGCCGGGACGCAAACCGTTTCACACGCTGAATCCGGCGCTGGCGCGGCTGCATGACGGCAGGGTGATGGTCTACGGCACGATGGGCGGCGACGGCCAGCCGCAAACCCAGGCCGCGGTGTTCACCCGCGCAATCGTTTACGGGCAGGACCTGCAACAGGCGGTGAGCGCACCGCGCTGGCTGCTTGGCCGCACCTGGGGATTGCCGTCGGAAACATTGAAACTTGAAGCGCGCTTCGGCGCGGAAGTCGTCGAGTCGCTGCGCCGCCGCGGCCACGAGGTAGAGATGCTGCCGGATTTCGATGAGGCAGCGGGGCATGCGGGGGCGATCGTTCGCAATGCCGACGGCACGCTGGAGGGGGCATCCGACCCGCGCAGCGACGGCGGCGTTGCCGCACTTGAATGACAGCGGGTGGTTAATTTCTCAGCGGATAATTTGTTGCAGAGTTGATCAGTCCGATTGTTGTTTTGACTCTGCTACTTTCCCGTAACCGGCAAACCGGTTCTGCGCATCCCGAAACTCCTGAGCGCTCAGCAGCACCGGCTCGCCGGCCTGCAATGCGCGCAAATACATCTCGCTGAGGGTTTCGATTTCCATCGTATTACGATACGCCCCGGCGAGATCTGCGTCCGCCGCGATCATGCCGTGATTCGCCAGCAGACAGGCCTTGCGGTCGCGCAGCGCGGCCAGCGCATTATCGGACAAACCCTGCGTACCAAAAGTGGCATAGTCCGCACAGCGTATATTGTCCCCGCCCAGCAGCGCGATCATGTAATGGAACGGCGGAATATCCTTGCGCAAACAGGCCAGCGCGGTCGCGGCAACGCAATGAGTATGGATGATTGCGCCAAACTCCTGGCGCTGCGCGTATATGTCGCGATGAAACAGCCACTCGCTGGAAGGCTGCCAGCGTCCGCGCGAGGTGCCATCCATATGCACCAACACGATGTCATCTTCCGTCAGACCCTCCGCACCCATGCCGGAAGGCGTGATCAGCATGCCCTCGCCATACCTCACGGAAAGATTGCCGGAAGCACCGCGATTCAAACCCTGTTCGTCCAATCGCTTCGTGATGCGCACCATTTCGCTGCGCAGTTCTGTTTCGTTCATGATTTCACTTTCTCAAAATTCCATTCACGATCTTCATCCACCCGCCGCATGCCCAACAAATCCAAAAAAATACTTGCCACAGAGTACACATAACCAGCGACTTAACGTGCGTAGTTTGCTCGTTTAGTCGAGTGGCTAGTAGTTGCATCAGAGACCACAGAGAAAACTGTGGGAAATTGTCATGTCGCCGATCCTCTCTGTGTTCTCTGTGATCTCTGGTAAATCTACTAGCCATTCCACTAGGTTGCAAAGAGACCGCAACCAAGTGGCTGGTTATGTGGCTAAGGGTTTTACCGTAAAACCCGCATCGCCTCCGCATCCGCCTTCACCACGCCGCGTTCGGTAATCAGTCCGGTCACCAGCCGCGCCGGGGTCACGTCGAAAGCGTAGTTCGCCGCGCGCGAGTTATTTGGTGTCAGTTGCACGGTGCGCACCTGCCCGTCGACGCACAGCCCGGAGATGTGCGTCACCTCTTCTTCTGCACGCTGTTCGATCGGAATTTCCCTGACCCCGTCCTGCAGCGTCCAGTCTATCGTCGGTGTCGGCAGCGCGACATAGAACGGCACGCCGTTGTCATGTGCGGCCAGCGCTTTCAGATAGGTGCCGATCTTGTTGCACACATCGCCCCGCGCGGTGACGCGGTCGGTGCCGACGATCACCATATCCACCATGCCGTGCTGCATCAGGTGCCCGCCGGTATTGTCCGCGATCACCGTGTGCGGCACGCCGTGCTGACCCAGTTCCCACGCGGTCAGGCTGGCGCCCTGGTTGCGCGGGCGCGTCTCGTCCACCCACACATGCAGCGGAATACCCGCATCAAATGCGGTGTAAATCGGCGCCAGCGCGGTGCCCCAGTCCACTGTCGCCAGCCAGCCGGCGTTGCAATGGGTGAGGATGTTCACCGTGGCACGCTTCTTTTCACTCATCGCGCGGATCAGTTCGCTGCCATGCCGGCCGATGCTCGCATTGATTTCCACATCCTGGTCGGCGATGCGCGCCGCTTCCTGCCAGGCGGCTTCTGCACGTTTGCCTTCGGGCAGCTGCGCGAGCAAGGCACGCATGCGCTCGATGCTCCAGCGCAGGTTCACCGCGGTCGGACGCGTCGCTAACAGCATGTCGCAGGTCGCTTTCAGTGCCGCATCCGAGGCATGGTGGCGCATCGACAGCGCCACACCGTAAGCCGCGGTCACGCCGATCAGTGGCGCGCCGCGCACCTGCATGTCCCTGATCGCGCGCTCCGTGTCGCGCATATTTTCCAAACGCAGCGTGGCGAATACATGCGGAAGTTTGGTCTGATCGATGATCTCCACCGCTGAATGGTCGGCGGTGGGCCAGATGGTGCGAAAGCTCGTGCCGTTTATTTTCATGCTAACCAGGATTGCCAATCTTTATACATCATCCAGATTTCCGCTGTGGCTTGCCGGCAAACCTAATGCAGCGCGCAGGCGTGATCGGTTGTGCCCTGTTCAACCTGCAGGGTACTGTGCTGGACGGAGAAACGCTCTTTCAGTTCCTGCACGATATTGTCCATGAATATATCGCCGGGATAACCTGCCGGCATCACCAAATGCACCGTCAAAGCGCTTTCCGTCGTGCTCATACCCCAGATGTGCAGATCGTGGATGTCGGAGACCCCCGCACATTGGCGCAAAAATTTGTCCACCGCAACCATGTCGATGTGTGCCGGAACGGCACTCAATGCCAGTTGAACCGACTCGCGCAACAGGGACCAGGTTCCGATGACAATCACGATGACAATGCACAGACTGACCACCGGATCGAGCCAGTACCAGCCCGTGTAGATCATGATGATTCCCGCGACGACCACGCCCAGCGACACGGCAGCATCGGCGGCCATGTGCAGGTACGCTCCGCGTATGTTCAAGTCGCCCTTGCTGCCTTTCATGAACAACCATGCGGACAAACCGTTGACGATAATGCCTATCGCTGCCACCAGTGTCACCGTGAGTCCGGCCACCTCTGGCGGTTGCGCGAAGCGCTGGATGCCCTCCCACGCAATGGCACCGCTCGCCACCATCAGGAGCATGGCGTTGGCCAGTGCGGCAAGAATGGAAGTGCTGCGCAGGCCATAGGTATAGCGCTCGCTCGGGGCCCTGCGCCCGAGGAGAACCGCGCTCCATGCCAGTATCAGCCCCAGCACATCCGAGAGGTTGTGCCCGGCATCGGCCATCAGCGCTGTCGAATTGGCAATAAATCCATAAGTGAATTCGACCGCGACAAAAGCCACGTTCAGAGCGATGGCGATGACAAAGGCACGGCCATTGCCATTCGGATCGACATGATGGTGATGGCCGCCATGCGAGTGGCCGTCGTGCTCGTGATCGTGCTTGTGTTCCATCATTCTGGTGCCGTGTGAAGTTGTGGGAAATTGTCCGGCATTTTACAGTCAAGCGGGCTATGCAACCCCCGCACTGATTTATTTAATTGTCACGGGATGTGCCCACACTGCTTAAATGGTTGGTTGCGCCCCGACTGGGCACAATGAATCACGGACTTTTTTCAATCTCCCTCGAACTCGCACAGGGAAAAGACTTTATGGCCGTGTTTCTCCAGCCTGGCGCGTCCGCCAATGTCGGGCAGATCGATGATGAAGCAGCATTCGACGATCTCGCCGCCCATCTTGGCGATCAGCCTGCAGGCCGCTTCCGCGGTGCCGCCGGTGGCGATCAGGTCGTCCACCAGCAATATCTTTTCGCCCTTGTCGAATGCGTCGGTGTGGATCTCGATGCGGTCGGTGCCGTATTCGAGTTCGTAATCGTGGCCTATGGTTTCGGCGGGCAGTTTGCCCTGCTTGCGAATCGGGATGAAACCCTTGCCCAGCGCGTAGGCCAGCGGCGCGCCAATGATGAACCCGCGCGACTCGATACCGGCGACCTTGTCGATCTTCACGTCCCTGTAACGGCGTACCAGCTCATCCACCGTGACACGGAAACCGACCGGGTCTTTGAGCAAGGTAGTGATGTCGCGGAACTGGATGCCCTGTTTCGGGTAGTGCGGAACAGTTCTTATTCTGGATTTGATAGGCATGTTGATTCCTTATTATTCACAGCGAAAATTGCTATACATCTATTGCGGGAGCGGGCCCTGCGTGTGTTGCTGGGGCTTCAGCCCCTTAGTGTCAATTCCACACGCGGCTTGCTGCGTTGTGGGTTGCCTGCCTTTGGTACAACCACGGCGTACCTCTTGCGGGTGCTGCCCGCGAACATAAAATCAATCGCGGGCAAGGCCCGGTATCAATTCTGCATCTGCTTCAGCAGATAGCAGATTGCCTACATTTAGTGCTCCTACAATTATTCTTTTCAGTTCATGCATGGAAGGTTGCACCCGCCTTATCGAGCGAAGCCCGGCCTGCAATCAATTATTTTTTCAGCATCCTCCCCGCCACTGCAGAAAGTTTCTCGACCATCGCTTCATCGCGCGCTTCCGGCGCGGTGATGATCGCGTATTGCAATGCGCTGCGGCAGGCGCAAGTGCCTGCGCCGGCATCGTCATGCACCAGCGGAGCGACGCGCTTTACCAGGGATCGCGCCTTGTCGGCATTCGCCAGCAGCACTTTCACGATCGCATCCACGGTGACATCGTCATGATTCGGGTGCCAGCAATCGTAGTCGGTCACCATTGCCACGGTGGCGTAGCAGATCTCGGCTTCGCGCGCGAGCTTGGCTTCGGGCATATTGGTCATGCCGATCACGTCGCACTGCCAGGAACGGTACAGCTCCGATTCCGCCAGACTGGAGAACTGCGGCCCTTCCATCACCAGATAGGTGCCGCCGCGCGCAACCTGGATGCCGGCCTGTTGCGCGGCGGCATGCAGATGATCGCCGAGACGATGGCAAACCGGATGCGCCATCGACACATGCGCGACCAGACCGCTGCCGAAAAAACTTTTTTCGCGCGCGAAAGTGCGGTCGATAAACTGGTCGACGATCACGAACATGCCCGGCGTCAGATGCTCGCGCAGCGAGCCCACCGCGCTCACCGACACAATGTCGGTGACGCCGAGCCGCTTCAGTGCGTCGATGTTGGCGCGAAAGTTGATGTCCGACGGCGGTATCTTGTGCCCGCGACCGTGGCGCGGCAGGAAGGCGATGGGCTGCGGCTTCAATTCTCCAATAGGCAATTCGCCGATCAGCACTTCGTCGGACGGCTCGCCGAACGGGGACTCTGCCTTCACCCAGCGCGTGTTCGCCAGCCCCTCGATGTTGTAAACACCGCTACCGCCGATGATGGCTAACATTTCTACTCCCTCACAACCCAAACTATACAAAAAGCCAAGAACGATTTATCCACGAAAAACACGAAAGAATTCAACAGCCACGACCAGCCAAAAATATAAGTCGAAAATTAGTTTATTGATTGTGATATTTTTTTCGTGCCTTTCGTGTTTTTCGTGGGTTGAATGTCTTTCAGTTATACCTCAAACCACCACCGGAACACGCGTCGTCAACGCGCACATCAATTCATAGCTGACGGTTCCGGCTGCACGCGCGACATCTTCGATCGGCATGCCATCGCCCCACAGCACCACACGGCTGCCGACACCGGCCTGCGGCAAGGTGCTCAGGTCCACGCACAACATGTCCATCGAGACACGGCCCAAAGTCCGGGTGCGTTGCCCGTCCACCAGTATCGGTGTGCCGTTATACCCGCAAGGGGTAGGCCGGTGGGTACCCGGAGCCTCCGGCTCCACCCTTCCGCTCTGTCTTGGATAACCGTCGGCGTATCCGCAGGCGACGATGCCGATGCGCATATTGTGTTCGGCGCGGAACAGCGCGCCATAACCGACTTCATCGCCGGCGCGCAATTCCTGCGTGGCGATGATGCGGCTGTTCAGCGTCATCACCGGCTTAAGCCCGAGTTGCTGCGCACTGACTTCTGCAAACGGCGACGCGCCATACAGCATGATGCCGGGACGCACCCAGTCACCGTGCGCTTCCGGGTAGCGCAACAGCGTCGCGGAATTCCCCAGTGAGCGAGCCACGCGATAGGATGCGGCGAGATCGTTGAACAGCGCGAGCGGTTCGGCGATACCGCGCGGCTCGTCTGCATTTGCGAAGTGGGTCATCAGCGTGATGTCGCGCACCGCGCGATGGCGGCGCAGCTGATCCATGGTCTGCGCCACCTGCTGTGGCGCGAAACCCAGCCGGTTCATGCCACTGTTGATCTTGAGCCAGACATCCAGGGTCCGGTTCTCCGGATAGCCATCCAGCATCGCGATCTGCCACGGGCTATGGATCACGCAGTTCAACCGGTATTCCGCGATGACGGGCAATTGTTCCGCGCTGAAACAGCCTTCCAGAAGCAGTATGGTCTGGCGGTAACCCGCCTCGCGCAGCCGCACCGCATCTTGTATATCCAGCATCGCATATCCGTCAGTAGCCGCGAGGGCCTCGGCAGCGCGCATCAACCCATGGCCGTAACCATCCGCCTTGACGACGGACATGATGCGTGCGGAGGTGGTACGGCGCGCCACCCGGAGATTACTCTCCAGCGCGTTCAAGTCCAGATTGGCCTGTATCGGACGGGGCATGAAAGTCGCTTTATCGCAAGGATTTTAAGATGGGCGAATGATAGCAGGGGTCATACTTTCGTGTTATAAAACAGTTTGAAAAACAAGAACCCGTTTAATGAATCCCGGTTTTCACATCATCCCTGCGGCGCAGCTTCTTTGGCCACGGCCAGTCTGCAACGTGCTGCGCACATCAGCCTTCGCCGGAGCAACATGAATCCCGGTTTTTATACCATTCTTGCGGCACAGTTCTTTTGGCTACGGCCAGTCCGCGTTGCGGACTTTAACGTGCTGTGCACACTAGACTTCACCGAAAGAACATGAATCTCGGCTTTTATACCATCCTTGCGGCACAGTTCTTTTCCGCGCTCGCGGACAACGCCCTGCTGTTTGCCGCCATCGCATTATTGCAATCCATGCATGCGCCAAACTGGTATACGCCGGTATTGCAGGAAGCCTTCATACTCTCATACATCGTCTTGGCTCCTTTCGTCGGTGCATTCGCCGATTCGCTGCCCAAGGGTCACGTGATGTTCATCAGCAACAACATCAAGATCCTGGGGTGTCTGGCGATGCTGTTCGGTGTCGATCCGCTGCTTTCCTACGCCGTGGTCGGTCTGGGCGCGGCGGCCTATTCGCCGGCAAAATATGGAATCCTCACGGAATATCTTCCCGCCCGCCAACTGGTATTGGCAAACAGCTGGATGGAAGGATTGACCGTGCTGGCGATTGTTCTGGGCGCCGTGGTGGGCGGCATCATGATCAGTCCGGAAATTGCCCAGCCGATGCTGCAATGGTGGGATGTGCCTTTCATCGATACCGGCATCGATACACCGCCCAAGCTGGCGATTGCCATCATCGTTGGCATCTACATCGTTGCCGCCGTGTTCAATCTGTACATTCCCCAGGTGGCGATAGACCACAAGCCGGTCAGCCGCAATCCGGTTTTTCTGCTTACCGAATTCTGGCATTGCTTCAAGTTGTTGTGGAAAGACCCGCTTGGCCAGGTTTCACTGGCGGTCACCACCCTGTTCTGGGGCGCCGGTGCCACACTGCGCCTGTTGTTGCTTGGCTGGGCGGCAGTGGCGCTGAATTACAGCATCAGCTCAGCCGCACAGCTCACCGCATGGTTCGCGATCGGTATCGCGATCGGCGCTGTGCTGGCGGCAAAACTGGTCAAGCTGGAACACTCGGTCAGGGTATTGCCGGTCGGTATCGCAATGGGTATCGCGGTGATCATCATGATCCCGGTCACCAACAGCACGATTGCGATTCTGTTGCTGATCGCGATGGGCGCGATGGGGGGCTATTTCGTGGTGCCGATGAATGCATTATTGCAACACCGCGGCCATCTGCTGATGGGTGCGGGACACTCGATTGCGGTGCAGAATTTCAACGAAAATCTGAGCATCTTCGCAATGCTGGGATTGTATGCGCTGATGGATAAGCTGAATCTCAGCATCTATCTGATCTTGCTGGTGTTCGGACTGATGCTGTCCGGCGTCATGGCGATACTGTACAGACGCCACGGGCATGACCAGGATCAGGGGCAGATGTAGGCTCGGTCCACGCCATCTCTCCGGAAATTGCCCCGGGATTCACACGGCAACGATAGCCTGGTCGTAATCGCAAACCACCACCCGGTCGCGCCCTGCCGCTTTGGCCCGGTACAAAGCGCGGTCGGCGGACTTCAGCAGCATATCGAGAGAGCGATCTTCGTCGGGTATAACGGAAGCCACGCCGCAACTGACCGTGACATGGCCCATTGACGTCGCGTAATGCGGAATATTCAATTCGGCGATTTTCTGGCACAAGCGACTGGCAAGCCATCTCGCGCCATCGGCACGGGTTTCCCCGAGCACCAGCACGAACTCCTCGCCGCCATAACGCGCGACCAGATCCGTTGGCCGCTGTCCGATCTTCGCCACTTGGGCAGCGACACTTTTCAGGCAGTCATCCCCGGCCTGGTGGCCATATTGGTCGTTGAACAACTTGAAATGGTCGACGTCCACCAACACCAGCGAAATAGGCTGCTTCATCCGCTCGCAACGCCGCCATTCCCGTTTGCCATAATCGTCATACATGCGGCGGTTGGATATCCCCGTCAACCCGTCCATGGTGGAAAGCCTCTGCAACTCCTTGTTGGCGGAATTGAGCTCATTCGTGACCAGGACCAATTCACGCTGCATTTCAACCAGTCTCTGCATCGCGCGTATTTTCGCGTGCAGCACCACTTCGCTCACCGGCTTCATCAGGTAATCATCACCGCCTGACTCAATGCCGCGCGCCAGATCATCATCCTTGCTCTTGCTGGTCAGGAAAATGATCGCGGTCCAGTCCCCGCTGCCTTCCAGCGCCCGAATATTGCGCGCGACATCAAAGCCGTCTATGTCCGGCAATTGCGCGTCGAGCAGGATAAGGTCGGGACGTTCATTGCGGCATATCTCCAGCGCGTCCGAACCCGACTCTGCGACCAGGGGGTGATTGATCCCCATGCGTCTGAGGTAATTGAGCAGCACCTTTAGCGTAACCTTGCTGTCTTCCACGACCAGTACTTTTAGCGCGTTTTCATTCATTCCCATGGGCGTCACTATTTTTCTGTTGGTTGTTCTGATTCATGCATTTTGTTTTGTGCAATGCAAAGATCCTGCCACGCCTTGGCCTTTTCAGAGGGACTGCGCAGCAAATAGGCCGGATGATAGGTTACCAGCAATGGAATTCCGCGATAATCGTGCAACTTTCCGCGCAGGCTGGCCAGGGTCGCATCCCTGCCGAGCAGCGCATTCGAGGCGACTTTGCCCAGCGCCACGATCACCCTGGGCTGGATCAGTTCGATCTGGCGCTGCAGATAGGGCAGGCAGGCCGCGATTTCTTCCGCGTCGGGGTTGCGGTTTCCCGGCGGGCGGCATTTGACGATGTTGGCGATATACACATTGTTGCCGCGCTGCAGCTTGATCGCCATCAGCATGTTGTCCAGCAGCTTGCCGGCCTGCCCCACGAACGGTTCGCCCAGCGCGTCCTCGTCCGCCCCAGGCCCTTCGCCCACGAACAGCCAGTCGGCATGTTCGTCGCCCACGCCGAACACCGTCTGGGTGCATCCGGCGCGCAGCTTGCACAGGGTGCACGCGCTTACCCGCTGCTTGAGCGTCGGCCAGTCCAGCCCGGCAACATCGGAGTGCGGTGTAACGGCGGGCGCTTGGATCGATTCGGCTTTCGCATGCTGTTGGACTGCGAGCGTCGGAATATCTGCTTTATTCATTGATCCGGCTACCGCGGCTGGAACCGCAGCCTGTTGCCGGATCGCGGCATCCGGTTCGGCGGCAAGCGGGGCAGGTGCGGGCGCATCCCGCCGTTTCCACTGCGGGTAGAGATTCAACTCGCGCAGTATCGCTTCACGCCTATCCATCAATTTCACCCGTCAATCTGCATGCCATCGTGATCGCATCATCGCCGCCGCCGGCGTTCCGGTAATAACCTTTGCGCAAACCGATCCCGACGAAACCGGCGCTGCGGTACAAAGCCAGCGCCGCGGTATTGGACGCACGAACTTCGAGATACACCCTGATCATATTCTTCCCGCATGCCATGTCGAGCATTTCAAGCAGCATCGCGCGCCCCACCCCCTTGCGCTGCTGGTCCGACGCCACGCCGATGTTCAGCAACTCGGCTTCATCCATGACCGGCATCAGTACCGCATAGCCCCTTATTGCGCCATCCGCCTCATCCACACGACAATAATAGCCATTCTGCAGCGCATCGGCAAAATTGCCGCGCGTCCACGGATAGGCCTGCACCGACTGTTCGATCGCGAACACCGCATCCACATCCGCCGGCACCATGCCACGCATCAACGCGGCGCTCTTTCGCTGGTTTTCAGGGCCACCTTGTCGCGCAGGTAAAGCGGCAGGGCCTGTGCGGCGTCCACGCCGCAACCGGCTGCGAATTGCACCGCGCCGAGCGCGGCTATCGCCGCGGCCTGCGGCACCATGCTTGCATCGATGCCGAGCAGTTGCCCGGCATATCGTTCTTCCAGTGCGTTGCCATGGGTGGCAAAACCGCTGCCTGCACCGAACCAGCTATCGCCCGTCATCTTTGGTGCATCTTCCGGTTTGCACAGGCACGGCTCGCTCACCGTCGCCCAGACACCACCATGTTTTTCGTACGCCGCGTGGTAAGTCTCGCCCATGCGCGCATCGAGTGCGGCAATCACGCGCGTCATGCCCGATGCTTCAGCCAATGCTTCCAGCGTGCATATGCCGGCCACGGGAAGATTCGCGCCGAACGCCAGCCCCTGTGTCGCACCGCAGGCGATGCGCACGCCGGTAAACGAACCCGGCCCTTTGCCGAAAGCGATGCCGTCTACCTGTGCCAGCTTGACCCCTGCATCATTCAACAGCGCGTCCAGCATGTCGATCAACAACTCGGAGTGTTTTTGTCCGGCCAGTTCGGAACGCTCCAGGACCGCGCCGTTGTGCCACAGCGCGACCGAGCAATATTCGGTGGAAGTATCGAGAGCGAGAACGCGCATCAATCGGCCAGCAACAGAACGATGGCCTGGGCCGCGATGCCCTCGCCGCGGCCGGCGAAGCCGAGCTTTTCGGTGGTGGTTGCCTTCACGTTGACGGCGCTCTTCTCCACACGCAGGTCGGCGGCGATGTTGTCCACCATCTGGAAGATATGCGGCGCCATCTTCGGTGCCTGCGCGATGATGGTCGCATCCACATTCGCGACACGAAAACCCCGCTCGCGCACCAGATGCAGGGATTCACGCAACAGGATACGGCTGTCGATGTTCTTGAATTTTGCGTCGCTGTCGGAGAAATGCCGGCCAATGTCGCCCAGCGCCGCCGCGCCGAGCAGCGCATCGCAGATCGCGTGCAGCAGCACATCCGCATCGGAGTGCCCGAGCAATCCTTTTTCGTACGGGATTTCCACCCCGCCGATGATCAGCTTGCGCCCTGCGACCAGCTGATGGACATCGTAGCCTTGTCCGATTCTCATGCATTTTTCCTTAATCAAAAACTGAAACCTTGCCACATAACCAGTGACTTGTCCGGCGTCTTTTGGCAACCTAGTCGAATGGCTAGTAGATTTACCAGAGTACATAGAGAAGAATAACCGGTTTTCTCTGTGATCTCGGTGTTCTCTGTGGCTAATTGCCTCTTTGGCTCAGCAACAACTCCGCCAGCAGCATATCCTGCGGATAGGTGATTTTGAAATTGGATGAGGCACCCGACACCAGTTTTGGCTGCAGGCCCAGCGCCTCGACCGCCGATGCCTCGTCGGTAAAGCTGCCGGGCTGTTGCAATGCCTGCGCCAGCAGTCCGGCACGAAACATCTGCGGTGTTTGCGCCTGCCACAGGTGCTCGCGAGCCTCGGTTCGCAGGATGCGCTCATGTTCATCGGCACGCTTCAGCGTGTCCGCCACCGGCACGGCCAGAATGCCGCCCACCGCATCGTCGCGCACTGCGGCGATCAGTTTGGCCAGGTGCGCATGGGTCAGGCAGGGACGCGCCGCGTCATGCACCAGCACCCAGTCGTCCGGCTCCAACTCGGAAGCAATCAGGCCGTTGCGCACCGTGTCCGAACGCACCTCACCGCCGCAATACAGGGTCTGCAGCTTGTCGCCGAAACGCAACCAGTCATAGCTGTGGAACAGCTTGTCTTCCGGGGCCAGCACCACGAACACGGTGGAAATATCGGGGCTGGAGCACAGCGTATTCAGCGCGTGAGCGATCATCGGCTGCCCAGCCAGCGGCAGGTACTGCTTGGGCAGTTCGTGCTCCATGCGCGCGCCGAATCCGGCGGCGGGGACCAAAGCGTGGAATTCATTCATGGCGTGATTGTAAATTAAAAGTTTGCCCGCGCGCTTGGCTTATAATGCGCACCTTTGTTTCAGGTTGTCCGTCGTGCTTTTCTTTTCAAAACATTCACGCCCCCGTTATACCAATCTGCAGGGTTCGTCCGACGCGCTGGCATTGGCCCAATACGCCAAAATCAACACACCCGTTGTCGTGATCGCCACGAATGCGCTGGATGCCCAACGATTGGTGGAAGAAATCCCGTTCTTCAATCCCGAACTGCGGGTTCATTTGTTGCCGGACTGGGAAACCCTGCCCTACGACCATTTCTCGCCGCATCAGGACCTGATTTCGGAACGGCTGGCAACGCTGCACCATATTCGCAGCGAAGCCTGCGATATCGTGATCGTACCGCTCACCACTTCGTTGTACCCGTTGCCGCCGGTGGAATACCTGGCCGCGTTCACCTTCTTCCTCAAGCGCGGCGAAAAACTCGACCTGGACAAACTGCGCGCGCAGATGACGCTGGCCGGTTACAGTCATGTGCAACAGGTTCTGTCGCCCGGCGAATACTGCGTGCGCGGCGGCATCATCGACCTGTTCGCGATGGGCAGCGTGCTGCCGTACCGCATCGACCTGTTTGACGACGAGATCGAATCCATCGCCACCTTCGATGTGGACACCCAGCGCACGCTGTATCCGGTGCCGGAGATCCGTTTGTTGCCGGCACGCGAATTTCCCCTCGACGATGCCGGCCAGTCGCGCTTTCGCCAGAGTTTCCGCGAACGCTTCGAGGGCGATCCTTCCCGGTCGCATATCTACAAGAACGTCAGCAAGGGCAACGCACCGGCGGGTATCGAGTATTACTTGCCACTGTTTTTCGAGCATACCGCCACGCTGTTCGATTACCTGCCCAGGCATGCCACGCTGTGCCTGCACCACGATGTGAACGAGGCCATCGCCACTTTCGGCAAAGATACCGCGTCCCGCTACAACCTGCTCAGAGGCGATCCGCAGCGTCCGCTGCTGGAGCCCCGGGAGCTGTTTCTCGATGCGGAGCAGTTCTTTACCCGCGTGAAGGATTTTGCCCGGCTGGACATCGTCACCGATGCAAGCGGAGCAACGCTCACGCCCTGCCCCACCGCTGCCATTCCCGATATCTCGGTAAACCGCCGCGCGGATATCCCGACCCAGGCGTTCGCGCAGTTCCTGGAAAGCTTCACAGGGCGCGTGCTGTTGCTTGCCGACAGCCTGGGACGGCGCGAGATCATGGCGGACTATCTGCACGAATACGGGCTATCGCCCGGGCTATGTGAAAACTATGCGCAGTTTCTCGACAGCAGCGAAAAATTCCTGCTCTGCACCGCCGCGCTGCAGAAGGGCTTCATCCTGACGGACGACAAACTTGCGCTGGTAACCGAAACCGAACTTTACGCCGCACAGCCCCGCAGCCGCGCCGGACGGGCCGCGAAGAAGACCAACGTGGAAGGCATGTTGCGCGACTTGTCCGAACTCAAGACCGGCGATCCGGTGGTTCATGAGCAACACGGCATCGCGCGCTACGCGGGACTGATCAATCTCGACCTCGGCGAAGGGGAGAACGAATTCCTGCTGCTGGAATATGCCGGCGGCGACAAACTCTATGTGCCGGTGGCGCAGCTGCACGTGATCAGCCGCTACAGCGGCGGTGCACCGGAAACGGCGCCGTTGCACAAACTGGGCAGCGGTGCGTGGGACAAGGCGAAACGCCGCGCGATGCAGCAGGTGCGCGACACCGCGGCCGAACTGCTGAATCTTTACGCGCAACGCGCCACACGCACAGGCCACGCCTTCAAGCTGAGCCCCCACGATTACGAGGCGTTCGCGGCCGGTTTCGGTTTCGAGGAAACACCGGACCAGGCTGCAGCCATCACAGCGGTGATCAACGACCTGCAATCCGGCAAACCGATGGACAGGCTGATCTGCGGCGATGTCGGTTTCGGCAAGACCGAGGTCGCGCTGCGTGCCGCCTTCGTTGCGGCGATGGACGGCAAACAGGTGGCGGTGCTGGTGCCCACCACGCTGCTCGCCGAACAACATTTCCAGAATTTTTCCAACCGCTTCGCCGAACTGCCGGTCAAGATCGCGGAACTGTCGCGCTTCCGTTCCGCCAAGGAACAGACCCAGGCACTGCAGGACATGGCAGACGGCAAGATCGACATCATCATCGGCACGCACAAGCTGATCCAGAAAGGCGTGAAGTTCCACAACCTCGGGCTGGTCATCATCGACGAGGAACACCGCTTCGGCGTGCAGCAGAAGGAACGGCTGAAAGCGCTGCGAGCCGAGGTGGATGTGCTGACGCTCACCGCCACACCGATTCCGCGCACGCTGGCGATGTCGCTTGAAGGCCTGCGCGATTTTTCCATCATCGCCACCGCACCGCAACGCCGGTTATCGATCAAGACTTTCGTCGCACAGGCCGGCAACGGCATCATCCGCGAAGCGGTATTGCGCGAACTGAAGCGCGGCGGGCAGGTGTATTTCCTGCACAACGAGGTTGATACTATCGCCAACATGGCGGAGAAACTCACCGCGCTACTGCCGGAAGCACGCATTCGCGTGGCACACGGGCAAATGGGCGAGCGCGATTTGGAAGCGGTGATGCGCGACTTTTACCAGCAGCGCTTCAATGTGCTGCTGTGCACCACCATCATCGAAACCGGCATCGACATCCCCACCGTCAACACCATCATCATGAACCGCGCCGACCGGTTCGGCCTGGCCCAGCTGCACCAGTTGCGCGGACGGGTCGGGCGCTCACATCACCAGGCCTATGCCTATCTGCTGGTCGAGACCGAAGCGCTCACCGCGCAGGCGAAGAAACGCCTCGAGGCGATCCAGGCGATGGAGCAACTGGGCAGCGGCTTCTACCTCGCCATGCACGATCTGGAGATACGCGGCGCGGGCGAAGTGCTGGGCGAATCGCAGAGCGGCGAGATGCAGGAGATCGGTTTCTCCCTGTATACCGACATGCTGAATGCCGCAATCGCCTCGTTGCGTCAGGGGCGGGAGCCGGACATGGCCCACCCGCTCGGCGTCACCACCGAGATCAATCTGCACAGCCCGGCGCTGTTACCCAGTGATTATTGCGGCGACATCCACCAGCGGCTGGTGCTTTACAAGCGCCTGGCCAACTGCAACACGCAGGAAGAGCTTGACGACATGCACCAGGAATTGATCGACCGCTTCGGCTTGCTGCCGGAACCCGCCCAGACGCTGCTCGACAGCCACCGTCTGCGCATCGCTGCCCGCCCGCTCGGCATCAGCAAGTTGGATGCATCCGGCGAGGCCATCGTGATCCAGTTCGTGCCGAATCCGCCGATCGACCCGATGAAGATCATCACGCTGATCCAGAGCAAGCGGCACATCAAGATGGCCGGGCAGGACAAACTGCGTATTGAATTGAAATACGGTGATTTGAAGCAGCGGGTACTGGCGATCCGGAATTTCTTTGGCGAGTTGAAGTGATGATTCGCCGAAATTGTCGGGTCAATCGTGCGAATAACACGCGACTTGACCGTTGATTTGGTACATACAAGCTATTGGTTACAAGTTATTTGAATGCGTAATCCGGCATCGGCCCGTCACAGAAGTCGTGGAATCAATATTCGTGCCGGCGGTTATCGAAAGCAAACCGAACTTTCCGGGAAGGCGAACCCTCCCCGAAACGAACATCTCCAATCGACCAAGGGCCGGGCTACTAAAAAGCCGACCAGAATAATAAGCCAACTAATCCAATTATAAGAATCAGCCCAAAGAAAAACTTGAGCGCATCCATAAAGCTGGTTAAATCTTCCTGGTTGTGGAGTTCTTCAACAGATTTGTTCATGGCGGCTATCCCCTCTGTATGGTTGATGCCAGGAGTGAAGCTTCCGATTACTATTGCCGGTGTAAGCAGCACCAGCAAAAATCAATCCTACTCTGTTGACTATTTCAGTCAAGTAATAGTTCCCCTATCCTCTATTCATGACGGGCTGTTAATTTTCTGCCGACACAACCATCTGTAGCGCTTCGCGGGGTGTTATATCCAAAAACATTTTGTTACCAACTATCTTCTCCGGGGGTGGTAGAGTGATATCGGTGATGTTTAAATTTTATGCTGGTATTTTGAATAAATGTTCATGAAATGGGTGATTTTTAAATCGATCACTCATGATGAAAAGATCACGAAATTCTTGCGGAGCGGCTATACAGTCAAGCCGACTTGATTATCAACTCTTCCACATTTTTTGGATTAAATCGTTGGGGCTAATGTCGCAGGGGTTGGGCTGGCACTGCCCAGACAAATGCAGCAATATGGATTGCACAATCATGAAGCGCGATTATTGGTGAATTGTCTGAATTCGCCCAAGGTAAAAAGAACAAAGGGCTTAAAGCAAAAGCGGATTTTTGCCGGGATCAGATTGAGCAACACACAAAAAAATAAATTACGATTAGGAGATAGTAGCAAATGATCACACCCACCAGAATAATATTCCTTTTGCCGCTTTTGCTGGTTGGCTGTGGAGGCAAATTCCCGCTTTATGGTGCGGTTGATGCGCCTCATGGAATAACTGCCAGCGAGCAGCAAAGCGACATATCATATTGCAAGGGCCAGGCGCAGGATCAGGCAAGCAATAACGGTGAGCAAACCAAGGCATTTCTTTATGGGTCCGCCGCTCTCAACAGGGACAAAAATCTACAGCGAAATATTTTTGCCAGCTGCATGACAGCGAAGGGCTACACTGTTATTCCTGTTCAGGTTGTGAAAGCCGGTGCGCCGCAACAAACCAAACCCGCCCAGGCAAAATCAACTTAAGACATTACTGTTCAAAATCAACAAGATACTAAACCGGCAAAGTTCAAATGCTTGCGGGATATCGGCCTGGGGACAGGCGCAGCAATCAACCAGAAGAAAATAATTTTTGACCCGGCCTGATTCATTGTCTTTCTCGGTCCACTTTGCCATTGGCTTGGCAGGCAGTTATTCGCAAATCGGTTTTCTTTGTCAAAAATTATTTTCTTCTGCCGGCCAGTCGCTAACTTCCGTAATAGGTGGGCAACAGGTTGCCCGCCCTTTTCACCTGTATTTCGCCGGGTTGCGGTAGCGGGCCGGGTGTGCCGGGAAAGATTTGCGTGACCAAGCCGGCTAAAGTGCTGCCAACCTCCACAACGACGTAACCTCGGCCGCGCGTGCCGCATGCAGTGGGTCGGTGAAATCTGCAACTTTGGGATGCTGCGGGCGTGTATCCAGCCGTTCGATCACCCGCAAGCCTGACGCGTCAAACAATGCCAGCAATTCATCGCGCGTGCGCAAGCCGAAATGTTCGGCGATGTCTGACAGCACCAGCCAACCTTCGCCGCCCGGTACCAGATGTTGTGCCAATCCGTTCAGGAAGCCGCGCAGCATGCGGCTGTCCGGGTCGAAGATCGCATGTTCGATCGGGGAACTGGGGCGCGCGGGTATCCACGGCGGATTGCAGACGATCAGCGGCGCCCTGCCCGCGGGAAACAGGTCGGCCTGCATGATTTCCACCTGCCCATGCAGTCCGAGCCGGAAAATATTTTCACGGGCGCATGCCAGCGCGCGCGGGTCCTGATCGGTTGCAACGATGCGTTTGACGCCGCGGCGCGCCAGCACGGCCGCCAGCACACCGGTTCCGGTGCCGATGTCGAAAGCCAGTTCAGGCCGGGGGAAAGCATGCGGCAGCGGCGCTGTATTCACCAGTTCCACATATTCGCCACGCACCGGCGAGAACACACCATAGTGCGGATGGATACGCGCACTCGTTGTTCCATCACCCAGGGCGGGAACTTCGACACCCTTCTTGCGCCACTCGTGCGCGCCGATCAAACCGAGCAATTCGCGCAGCGCTGCAACGGAGGGTTTGTTACCGGCGCCGTATGCTTCATTGCAGGCCAGTTTTATATCCGGTGCGCGGCGCAACGGGATTCCATAGTCGCTATCCAGCGGGATCAGGATCATCGCCAGCGTGCGCGCGCGTTGCGATTGGGCCTGGCGATGCAGGTGAAAAATGCCGCCGGCGATCCCCGAAATTCCTTCGGTCAGAGGCTTGCGCGGCTTGCGATCCGCGCGCCGCGACATCGCCTGCAACAACTGCTTGGCGTTCTGAAAGTCGCCGCGCCACAACAGCGCCGTCCCTTCACTGGCCAAACGATACGCTTCGGCCGCTTTCATCGTGTCGTCCGCGATGACCACGCGTTTGGGCGGCGGCATGCCGCTTTCCGAGCGCCAACCGGCGGAACGCTGCGTGCCTGCCTCAGTCCAGCTGATGATAGTGTGCATCTGATTCCTGTCGATATTGTGCATGGGATGATCATATCGCGATGTGGTGTACTCCGATGCGGGATATTGCGTGTTTCGGGACGGTTCGCCGAAATGTCGTGCATATCCCGCATTGCATTGACAGCACATTGATCATTCCCATATTATTCAACAAGGTAAAGCGCGCAGAACCGGCATGACAATGCACATCATTCTGCTCTGCGCGAAACCGGCGCCAAGATTCGATTGATCAAACATTTGCAGTTTCAGTAAACATGTCCATGTTCCACGAGCGACTGGATCACTGAGGGCGTTACATACCAAGGGAAGTACATGTTTCGACTACTGCGCTATTTTTCGATCGCGAGCCTGATTTCAATGGTGCTGGCTGCAGTCGTCCTCGGCACACTCCACCAGTTGCTGGAACAGAACCATTTGCTCAGATATGGTGAAAGCCGGAACATTGCGCTGACCCACTCCATTTCACGCAATGTCTGGCCGCAGTTCCGCGGGTTCGCCAATACCGCAAAGGTTCTTGATGCAGATTCCCTGCGCCGCCAGCCCGTCATTGCCAAATTGCTGCGCAGCGTAAGCGATGCGATACGCAATACCGCAACGCTCCGCGTGCAAATCTACCAGCTCGACGGACGCATGCTGTTTTCGACCGACACCGCGCAGATCGGGACGAGCAACGGCAGCGACGCCGCGTTTCTCTCGGCCAGGCAGGGCGTGCCGCAAAGCAGTATTGCCCGTTACGACAAATTCAACAGCCTGGACGGGGAGTTGACGGATCGCATCGTATTGACGAGCTTCATTCCGTTGCGCCCGGGCGCGGATCAACCTGTCCAGGGTGTAATCGCGATCGATACCGACATCACCGGCCTGGAGGCAAGCGACACCAGGGAGAGAACCCGGATTGCATTGAGCGTGATTGCGGTGCTGACCGCACTCTATGGAGTCCTGTTCTTTATCGTCCGGCATGCCGACAGCATAATCAGGAATCAATACGAGCAGCAGCGCCGCATTGAACAAAATCTCCGCCATGTGACCACCCATGATGACTTAACCAACTTGCCGAACCGTTTGCTGCTAATGGACAGGATCAAACAATCGCAGGCTGTAGCGGAGCGCCACAACAGCCTTCTGGCTGTGGCTTTTGTTGATCTGGACCATTTCCAGAACATCAATAATTCCATGGGTCATGAAATCGGCAATCAGGTGCTGCAAACCGTGGCGCTACGCCTGGGGGGATGTGTGCGCGAAAGCGACACCATCGCCCGCCTTGGCGGGGATGAGTTCGTCGTAAGTTTGCCGGACATCAAATCCAAAGCGGACCTGTTCCAGATCGCCACAAAGATGCTCAATGCCATTGCCGCGCCAATCGAGACTGGCGGACGCGAGCTTCATCTCACCGCAAGCATCGGCATCGCCTTTTATCCGGAGCATGAAAAAAATGCGGAATCACTGATCGGCAAGGCGGACATGGCAATGCAAAGCGCCAAGCGTCTTGGAGGCAACAGGTACCAGATATACATTGAACAGATGAGTGATGAGGTTCAGCAGCAGGTGCAACTGGAAGATCAAATGTGGCGGGCGCTCGAGAACAACGAATTCGTGCTTCATTACCAGCCTGTCATCGACCTTAAATCCGGGATGATCATCGGGGCCGAAGCACTGCTGCGCTGGCCCAACGCCCATGGAACCTGGCTTTCACCCGCTGAATTTATCCCGAAAAGCGAGAAATGCGGTCTCATCGCCCCGCTAAGCGAATGGGTCCTCAGCGAGGCGTGCGCCCAGTTGCAGGCATGGCGGGAAAGCGGGCACGGACTTGACCATCTCAGCATGGCGGTAAATCTGTCGCCCCGCCATTTTGAGACTCCCGGCCTGGAAACGATGGTTTCCGGGGTGATCAAGCAGGCCGAAATCGACCCGCGTCTGTTGCAACTCGAGATTACCGATGGATTCTTGAAGGATCCGACCGAATCGGTCATTGCCAATTTCGAGGGTCTCAAGCGCGCCGGCGTCCGGTTCACCCTCGATGATTTCGGAACCGGCTATTCGAGTCTGGGCTATTTGCGCAGCTACCCCATCGAACTGCTCAAGATCGACCGGACATTCATTCGCGGTCTGCCCGACAATGCCGACAATGCGGCGATCGTGACCACGATCATCGCGATGGCGAACAGCCTGGACCTGACGGTCGTTGCAAAAGGTGTCGAAAGCGCCGCGCAATTGTCATTCTTGCAGCAACTCGGTTGCCAGCATGGCCAGGGATTCCTGTTCAGCCATCCGCTCCCGGCGGATGCATTTTTATCGCTGGTACTGGAACACCGCGACTTGCGCATCGTCCAGTCGCCGATACAGCCCCCCCGGTAACGGTCAGAACGTATCAAATGCGAGGTTATTCGCCCGACCTGTCCAGGTGCTGTGCACGCATACGCGCGAAACGCGCCACGAAATCAGCAAAGGTACCGGCTTCGATCGCCGTGCGGATTTCGCCCATCAGCTGCTGGTAATAGTACAGGTTGTGGATCGTGTTCAAGCGCGCACCGAGTATCTCGCCGATGCGGTGCAGGTGGTGCAGGTAGGCACGGGTGAAGTTGCGGCAGGTGTAGCAGCCGCACTGCTCGTCCAGCGGGCGCATATCCATCCGGTACTGTGCATTCTTGATCTTGATGTCGCCGAGGCGGGTGAACATCATGCCATTGCGCGCATTGCGTGTCGGCATCACGCAGTCAAACATGTCGATACCCTGCGCAACTCCATTTACCAGGTCTTCCGGCGTGCCGACGCCCATCAGATAGCGCGGCTTATCCTGGGGCAATTGCGGCGCGGTGTGCCGCAGGATGCGTGACATATCCTCCTTGGGTTCGCCCACCGACAATCCGCCAATCGCATAACCGTCGAAATCGATACGTTCCAGTTCACGCAGAGATTCGTCGCGCAGATGTTCATGCATGCCGCCCTGCACGATACCGAACAGCGCATTCGGATTATCGCCATGCGCGGCCTTTGATCGGGCCGCCCAGCGCAACGACAGACGCATGGACTCCCCCGCTGTCCGCTCGTCCGCCGGATACGGCGTGCACTCGTCGAAAATCATCACAATGTCGGAATTCAACACGCGCTGAATACGCATGGATTCTTCCGGCGACAGGAAACATTTATCTCCGTTGACCGGCGACTGGAACGTTACCCCTTCCTCGGTGATCTTGCGCAACGCCCCCAGGCTGAATACCTGGAATCCGCCGGAATCGGTCAGGATAGGTCCGTCCCATCCCATGAAACGGTGCAGCCCGCCATGCGCTTCTATCACTTCCAGTCCCGGACGCAGCCACAGATGAAAGGTGTTGCCCAACACGATCTGTGCGCCGATCTCGCGCAACTCGACCGGCGACATTGCCTTCACCGTGCCATAGGTACCGACCGGCATGAAGGCGGGGGTTTGCACGCTACCGTGGACAAGATCAAGTGTGCCGCGACGGGCAATGCCGTCGGTTTTATGCAGGGTAAATTTCATGGTTTTCTTTCAATCAACATCGCGTCCCCGTAACTGAAGAAGCGGTACTCTTTTTCAACCGCATGGCGGTAAGCTTCCAGCATTGCATCCATGCCGGCAAAGGCACACACCAGCATCAGCAGCGTCGAACGGGGCAGGTGGAAATTGGTGAGCAGCACGTCCACCATCCTGAAGCGGTAACCCGGCGTGATGAAAATGTCCGTCTCACCGTTCCCGGCCCGCAACTCACCGGAATCAGCCGCGCTCTCCAGCGCCCGCAAACTGGTCGTTCCCACCGCGAATACCCGCCCCTGCCTTGCGCGGGTCTCGGCGATTGCATCCACTGTCGCTTGTGGAATTTCATAGCGTTCGCTGTGCATGCTGTGTTCGTGTATATGTTCCGCGCGTACCGGCTGAAATGTTCCCGCACCAACATGCAAGGTCACATAGGAAATCCGCACCCCCTTGTCGCGCAACGCTTGCAACATCGCTTCGTCGAAATGCAGCCCCGCAGTCGGCGCCGCAACCGCGCCCGCCGTTTTTGCAAACACAGTCTGATAGCGCTGCTCGTCTTCGCCACCTGCCGCATGAGTGATGTAGGGTGGCAACGGCAATTGCCCGTGGCGTTCGAGCAGGTCCAGCACGTCTTCCTTGCCGTCAAAACGCAGGTGAAAGAATTCGCCCGCGCGCCCCAGCACCTCTACCGCCAATGTCCCGGCCAACAGCATGCGACTCCCGGCTAGGGGTGCATGGCTGGCACGCACTTGCGCCAGAACCTCATGCGCATTCAGCACACGCTCGACCAACACTTCGACCTTTCCGCCGCTTTCCTTGCTGCCAAACAATCGTGCCTTGATCACGCGCGTGTCATTCAACACCAGCACATCGTTCGGTCTGACCAACTGCAGCAGATCGGCAAATCGGCGATCCTCCAGCACGCCGTCATGCACATGCAACAGGCGGCTGGCACCGCGCCGTTCTGGCGGATGCTGCGCGATCAAACGCTCGGGTAAAACAAAATCAAATTCATCGGTACGCATGACAACGGAAGGAAAACATACAAAGACGGGATTGTAATCGATGTGTATATCCGCTCCGGGGAAAAGCGCGCCTCCCGGACGGGAATTCACTGCGGCACGCGCGTGAACCCAACCGCAAAAAGTCCAATCCCGTATTTACCGGCGAAGTTTCAGAAGCGCTGACAAGACCTGATCCGCGGCGGGCAATACCAGAAACTCCGGGTTGTGCAAATCAACCTTGTTGTAATGCAATTCGTCCCCGGCCATGTTGCACACTATGCCGCCCGCTGCATTCACCACGGCATGCGCGGCGGCGGTGTCCCATTCCATGGTCGGGCCGAGGCGCGGGTAGAAATGTGCGGCACCTTCGGCAACCAGGCAAAGTTTGAGCGAACTGCCCATGCTGATACATTGGTAATCGCCAAGTTGTTCGAGCAGCGCTTCGGTGCGCACATCGCGATGCGAACGGCTGGCGACGACCCTGATGGTTTCGCCCGCCGCGAGGGGTTTGACTGTGATGGGCTGCGCCGCAGCATCGCCGCGCTGCACGAAAGCGCCGGTACCCGGCGCGCCGTGGTAGCACACGTCAGGAACCGGGGCATACACCACGCCCATCACTGGTTTGCCATGCTCGATCAGCGCGATGTTGACAGTGAATTCGCCGTTGCGCCTGATGAATTCGCGGGTGCCGTCGAGCGGATCGACCAGCCAGTAGCGCGTCCATTGCGAACGCACCGGGTAAGCAATATCTGCGGCCTCCTCGGAAAGAATAGGGATATCCGGCGTGAGCCCGGTGAGTGCCTCAACGATGGTGCGATGCGCGGCCAGGTCGGCCAGGGTAAGCGGCGAATCGTCCGCTTTGCTGGTCTCGCCGGTATCGCCACTGCGATAGACCTCCATGATGGCCGCTCCGGCACGGTGTGCGATGGCTACCACTTGCCGCATGTATTTTTCATTCACGATCAACTATCCTGTTCCCAATCTTAAATTTGTGGTTAGCCTGCTGGCATCCATTGCCCCGCCCATAACGCCTGAAAATACACATCATGCGGCTGTTGAATACTACCACCCTGACTTCGACTCGCAACCTTTAGGGGCCGATCACCGCCATGGGCTATCAATGAAATTACCGCTGGAATAAGTGGCATTAAGGCGGGAATCGGAGCCGGCCAAGCCGATCAAGTTGCAAATCCGGTTGATATGGCACGTTGCTTCAGGGATAATGCGGCCCGCTTAGCCGGGGTGGTGGAACTGGTAGACGCGCCGGACTCAAAATCCGGTGCCAGAAATGGTGTGAGGGTTCGAGTCCCTCCCCCGGCACCAATAAGCGTCATTTTATCTTTCAGGGATGGCCGGTTATCGCTTCCGATATCCCTTGCAAAACAGCGCTTGATTTTAATCCCCAATTCGGGATTCGCGTTGTTCCGTGAATAATGCCGTTCACCGGTGTCAACCGAACAAATCTTCGGTGCGTTATATGCTCTGACACGGTAGTGTCTTAAACGTTTATTAATCTACTATAAATTGGAGTTCACAATGAGCAAACTGTTATCGTTACTGGTCGCCGCTGTATTCGCAGCTGTTTCTTTCACCGCTGTTGCCGCTGATGCAGCTGCACCTGCCGCTGGTGCAGCGATGGCCGCCCCAGCAAAGTCTGAAGCAAAGACGGAAAAGAAAGAGCACAAAGCTAAAAAAGAGCACAAAGCTAAAAAAGCACACAAAGCTAAAAAAGCACACAAAGCCAAGAAAGCAATGAAAGCTGAAGAACCAGCAGCAGCCAAGTAATACCGGCACAAGCTTAAAAAAGGCAGGGGAAACCCTGCTTTTTTTATTTGTGGAGTACGAAATGATCTGGAAGCCCAATGTCACTGTCGCCGCCGTGATTGAGCAGGAGGGGAAATTCCTGCTGGTCGAAGAGGAAACCTCACAGGGTTTACGCTACAACCAGCCTGCCGGGCATCTGGAAGCCGGAGAATCGCTTCTCACCGCCGTGGTTCGCGAAACGCTGGAAGAATCGGCCTATCTCTTTGTTCCGCAGCACCTGCTCGGCATCTATCGCTGGCATTCCGGGGAATCGGATACCACCTACCTGCGTTTCGCGTTCACCGGCATGATCGCCGGCCATGAGTCCGGTCGAAAGCTGGACAGCGGTATAATTCAAACACTATGGCTATCGCACGAAGAAATCCGCGCCACCCGGGCGCGCCATCGCAGCCCGCTGATTTTGCGCTGTATCGAGGATTATATTGCGGGGAAGCGCTACCCCCTCGACCTGCTGGTCCACTATGACTAAGCGTATCGTGGTTGGCATGTCCGGCGGGGTGGACTCTTCCGTAACCGCATTGTTGCTCAAGCAGCAAGGCTACGATGTGGTCGGCCTGTTCATGAAGAACTGGGAAGATGACGACAACGACGAGTATTGCTCGTCGCGCCAGGACTTGCTGGACGCGGTGTCGGTCGCGGACACCATCGGTATCCCCATCGAGGCAGTCAACTTCTCCAAAGAATACAAGGAACGTGTATTTGGCGATTTCCTGCGCGAATACCAGGCCGGCCGCACACCCAACCCCGACATCCTGTGCAATGCCGAAATCAAGTTCAAGGCCTTTCTCGACCATGCCATGCAACTCGGTGCGGACACCATTGCCACAGGACATTACGCGCAAGTGCGCGAAACCGATGGCCTGTTTCAATTGCTCAAGGCCAGCGACGCCAGCAAGGATCAGAGTTACTTCCTTCATCGACTGGACCAGAAGCAGTTGAGCCATGCGATTTTTCCGCTGGGCAAGCTGTTGAAATCCCAGGTGCGCAGCATTGCCGAGCAACATGGCTTGTCCAATCACGCCAAGCGCGACAGCACCGGCATCTGTTTCATCGGCGAGCGGCCGTTCCGTGAGTTTCTGAGTCGCTACCTGCCCACCCAGCCGGGCGAGATGCGCACGCCGGATGGTATGGTGGTCAGCCAGCATATTGGTTTGTCTTTCTACACCATCGGACAACGCCAGGGACTGGGCATAGGTGGCGCCAGGGAAGCAACGGGCGAACCGTGGTTCGTGGCTGGCAAGGATATGGCGAACAATCGCCTGATTGTGGTGCAGGGGCATGACCATCCCGCTTTGCTGAGCAAGCGTTTGACCGCGCTGGACAGTCACTGGATCAGCGGCGCTGCCCCTTCTATAGAACATCCCTACGCGGCCAAGACGCGCTATCGCCAGGCCGATGCACCGTGCCGCCTGACAGACATTTCCGGCCCAGCATGTGAAATCGCCTTCGACGAGGCGCAATGGGCCGTCACACCCGGACAATCGGTGGTGGTTTATGACGGCGAAATTTGCCTGGGCGGTGCAATCATCGGACAAAGTAGCTCATTCGCGGAACAAGGGCCGGACTGATTCGCGTAAAATGCATGCTTTGGATTAGCTCCGACCTAAATCATGACCACACTCACCAAACTAACCGCCCTCTCCCCGCTGGATGGACGCTACCACGGCAAGGTAGATGCGTTGCGCACTTATTTCAGCGAATTCGGCCTGATCCGCTTTCGCGTGCTGATCGAAATCGAATGGCTGAAAGCGCTCAGCGCACAGGCTGATATCGCCGAAATCGCACCGTTTTCCGCCGCCACTGTCGCGCAACTGGACGCGCTCAACGCAAACTTCTGCGAGGACGATGCGCTTGCGATCAAGACCATCGAGGCCACCACCAACCACGATGTGAAAGCCGTCGAATACTGGCTGCGCGAAAAACTGTCGGGCAACCCGGAAACTGCCGGGGTGCTCGAATTCATCCATTTCGCCTGCACCTCGGAAGACATCAACAACCTCAGCCACGCGCTGATGCTCAAGACTGCCCGCGATGCAGTGATGCTCCCGACGCTGAATGTGCTGATCACCCGGTTGAAGAGCATCGCCCACCAGCACGCCGAGCTGCCGATGCTGTGCCGCACGCACGGCCAGACTGCCACACCGAGCACGCTGGGCAAGGAAATGGCCAATGTGGTGTACCGCTTGCAGCGCGCCGAACAGCGCGTGGCCGACACCGCGATACTCGGCAAGATCAACGGCGCAGTGGGCAACTACAACGCCCATCTGGCCGCCTATCCGGACGTCGACTGGGCTGGTTTCGCGGAACGTTTTGTCAGCGCGCGCGGCCTGGTGTTCAACCCGTACACCACACAGATCGAACCGCACGACTACATGGCGGAACTGTTCGATGCGTACGCGCGCATCAACACCATCCTGATCGACCTGAACCGCGACATCTGGGGCTACATATCGCTCGGTTATTTCAAACAAAAGGTGGTCAAAGGCGAAGTCGGTTCCTCCACCATGCCGCACAAGGTCAACCCGATCGATTTCGAGAATGCCGAAGGCAACCTCGGCCTGGCCAATGCATTGCTGCGCCACCTCAGCGAGAAGTTGCCCATTTCCCGCTGGCAACGCGACCTGACCGATTCGACCGTATTGCGCAACATGGGCGTGGCGCTCGGCTACACGCTGCTCGCCTACGAATCCTGCCTGAAGGGGCTGAACAAGCTGGAAGCCAACCCCGCCCGCCTCGCCGATGACCTGGAATCAAGCTGGGAAGTGATGGCCGAACCGATCCAGACCGTGATGCGCCGCTATAACATCGAGAACGCCTACGACAAGCTCAAGGAATTGACGCGCGGCAAGGATGGGATCAACCGCGCCTCGCTGCAAGCCTTCATCAGCACACTGGACATCCCCGAAGCGGAAAAACAGCGCCTGCTGCAACTGTCGCCGCAAGCCTATATCGGCAAAGCGGCAAAGCTGGCGAAGGGGATTTGATCGTGGTCAGCCATCAAAAAGCCCGCAATTGCGGGCTGGTCCGGTCTGAATGCCAATAAATCAGTGATGTTCGGTTTGCCGGTATAGCGGATGCCGTTGTTCGTCGCGATGCAGACAAGTGACGGACAGCTGTTTCATGTCGCGTCTTCCATTCCGGTTATTTGAAATTGCGCCGTATCGTCAACGAATAGTCATTCCGGTCATAGGAATACGCGGTGACATTCGACGAATTGATGTAACGCACCAGTTGTGGACGAACCATCCACAGATTGCCCAAATACCAGTCCATCCCAACAGTGAGGTCACCCAATCGGTCCAGTCGGTGGGCCGAAATCAGTGGATTGACATCGCTGAAATAACCAACCTGTTCACCTGCGCTGAAGAACAATTTCGCACTGGTGCTCACGAGCGTCTGGCCTCCGGCGCGGAAACCAAGAAAGTGTTTTGCACCATCTGTCCGCCCGCCTGCCGGTCTCAACAATGTAGCCGGGCCCACATCATCCTCGGTTCCGACATACAAACTTCCTGACAGTGCGGATTTTCCCTTTCCCAATATATTCAGCATACCGACACCGGCAACGATTTGATTGATGTCATTTGCCTGCAAGGCGCTATTGGCATATCGATACCGCACATACTGTCCAAACAGGCTTACTTGCCTGTTGGCATCGGATTCATGGCGCCATTCTGCATTCACGCCGGATGAATTGTAATATTGTGCTCCGCCCTGCGTGTTCTGCCTTCCCGATACCCCGATCCGGTAATGGTCAGCTCCCGTACCGTAGATCACGCCGGCACGCTCTTCGGTACTGAGCGAATCAAAATTATTTTGCAAAACGTAATTGCGCTTGCTTATATCCGCCCCAGCATATACCTGAAAATTGGCATTCAGATCGTGCTTGATTTCACCGCCTGCGGCTGCTCCAAAATAATTGTCGGACAATTCAGTAATACTCGGATTCAGTGTGGGAGTAATAATATTGTTCGGGAAATCGGAACCATTGTTGACGTTGGTATCACGGCCCGCCGTTCCATCGACATATCCGCTGATTTGCGTTGTCTTGACGTTTTCCCGTGCTGTAATGTCATCCAGATATTTCTGGATGGTGACGCGCGCTGCATCCGAAGGATTTTCAGTAAGCACTGTTTCAAACTCGATCTTTGCGCGCTGCATGTCACCGAGCTGATAATAGGCCCGTGCCATATCCATCCGTGCGCCGGGATAACGGGGATCTTCGGCCAGCACCCGTTCCAGGGCCAGCGTGGCTTTATCCGGTTTGCCGCTATCCAAGGCTGCTATCCCGATCAGGTAATCAAAGCGCACCTCGCCGGAACGTTCAAATTCGAATGGCTCAAGCAGCTTGTAGGCGAGGTCCGGCTTGCCGGATTTCATCAAGGATTCAGCATCATCAAGCAGCTTTTGGTTTGCGTTAATTGCAACCGGTTTGCGGATTGTCGTTGCAGCAGCCTGACGCTGCACCGGATTTGCATCCTGAGCGTATGTCCCGCTGCTCGCCAACAACAATGCGGGAAACAGACAACATCCCAATATTGAAAATCTCATCACCTTCCACCCAATTTACCAGTAGTGTTGGAAGAATAAACCATTTCAGCAAGAAACTCGACTTATTGAAAGGTAATATTTACATGAAGCATATGCTACTCAAAAGCCATGAAATCAAACTGGCCATAATCCCTTATGTCAAGCTGTGCGTGACGAGAGATATACACATTCCATTTCTTCAAAACACTGCAAGCAAGTGTGATGGGCCAAACGATCCGGAGCATTGTGCAAGGCATCAATTCTAGTGCGTTTCGCTTAAAACATAGGAAAAACGGGATTAAACTAAAACACGGCGATGCTGGCTATCGTTACTGCCAACGCGGTTAGCCATCCGAGTTGGCCAAGGTATGCGACGTCATCCGGCGACAGTGCATCCTTGTTTTTGATTTTAAGATTGATCCTTTCCAATTCTATCTGCAACTTTTTCAGGTTTTTTTGTTGTGCTTGCAATTCTTGCAGCTTATCAAGCTGCACATTAATCAATGCTTGGGTATTTAATTGGTTATCCATATATATTTTCTCCAAAAGTATAGAAGTGATAAACGGCCAACCAACCTGCCGAACGACACACTATTCGAATGTTAGCGAGCTTTCCGTACGTTATCGCACAGAACCGGCATGCAGGAGCAGAGAGGGGCTGATGCAATGCACATTGTTGCACCGCTATGCGTACAGCCGCGTCGCAATAAATGTTGAGGCGACAAAGATGGTCCGGATAGTTTCAGTTCAGTTATGTATCGATCCTATGAGCGGTTGAGTCTACGGGCGAGTGGCGAAGCAGGAATGCATAGCCCGTTAAATCAATCCTCTCTCCGCAAATGACAAGGTTTGCCCCACCGCCACCACGAAGTGATCCAACACTTGCACATCTACCAGTCCCAATGCCTGCTTTAGCGCATCGGTCAGCAGTTGATCCGATTGACTCGGTTCGGCGACACCGGATGGATGGTTGTGTGCAAGAATGACTGCGGCGGCGTTGTGTGCCAGCGCACGTTTGACCACTTCGCGCGGATACACGCTGGTCTGGCTGAGTGTGCCGTGGAACAACTCCTCGGAGGCAATAACGCGATGTTGGGTATCCAGAAACAACACCAGAAAGACCTCCTGCTGCCGCCCGCCCAGTAACAACTGCAAATAATCGCGCACCACCCGCGGTGAATTGAGTGCGTCGCCGCGGCTCAATTCCTCCCTGAGTGCCCGGCGAGACATTTCCAGAACCGCCTGCAATTGAACATACTTTGCCTGGCCCATGCCATGCACAGCGCAGAAATCCGCCTCGCTACTGGCAAATAACTGCGTCAGGCCGCCAAACCGGGTGACCAACTCGCGTGCCAGATCTACCGCGCTTTTCCCCTTCACTCCGGTACGCAAGAATATAGCCAGCAATTCAGCATCAGATAGCGATGCCGCGCCACGACTTAAAAGCTTCTCGCGCGGCCGTTCGCCTTCAGGCCAATCCGTGATCGCCATATATCCTCCCAGCCCAAATGGAGCTGATTCTTGATAATATATGCAGCATTATGGAACAAGCAAAGACAAAACGCATCGTGCCAATTGACCAGACTAGCCCCGGCAAACGTATCCTGCTGGGCATTACCGGCGGTATCGCTGCATACAAAGCAGCTGAGTTGCTGCGTCTGCTGATCAAACAGAACTTTGAAGTGCAAGTCATCATGACCGAGGCGGCTTGTCATTTCATCACGCCGACCACGATGCAGGGCCTGTCCGGCAAACCGGTACTCACCGACCAGTGGGATACAAGTGTGCCGAATGGTATGCCGCACATCGATCTCGGCCGCGCTGCCGATGTAATTGTGATCGCGCCCGCGAGCGCCGATTTCATTGCCAAGCTGGCGCACGGTCTTGCGGATGATTTGCTGTCCGCACTGTGCCTGGCACGCGCATGCCCGCTGTTCATCGCGCCCGCGATGAACCGGGAAATGTGGGCGAATCCGGCCACTCAGCGCAACGTCGCGCAACTGGCCGCAGACGGCGTGCAAATGCTTGGTCCGGACAGTGGTGTGCAAGCGTGCGGCGAGGAAGGCATGGGTCGGATGCGGGAAGCAGCTCAATTGGCATTGGACATTGCCGCTTACTTTCAGCCAAAATTACTTTCCGGAAAAAACATACTGGTCACTGCCGGTCCCACTTACGAACCGATAGACCCGGTGCGCGGCATCACCAACCGAAGCTCCGGCAAGATGGGTTATGCCATCGCACAAGCCGCCTCTGAACTGGGGGCGGAAGTCACGCTGATTTCCGGCCCGACCTCGCTCGCCAAACCCCAAGGAGTACAAAGCGTGGATGTGCAGAGTGCGGAGCAGATGTTCGAAGCGGTAAAAAAACATGTCGACAATTGCGATATTTTCATCGGCGTGGCGGCAGTGGCCGATTATCGCGTTGAGCAACCCGGCACACAAAAGATCAAAAAGAGCGAGAAAAGTCTCGCCCTGAAACTCGTCCAAAACCCTGACATACTGGCTTATGTGGCCAGTCTGGCCAATCCGCCTTTCTGCGTGGGGTTTGCCGCCGAAAGCGAGAATCTTACCGAATACGCCGAACAGAAACGCCGCTCAAAAAAATTGCCCTTGCTGGTCGGTAATCTTGTGCAGCAGGCCATTGGCAGTGATGAAAATGAACTGGTATTGTTCGATGACAGCGGTACACAAACGCTGCCGCGCGCCGGCAAGCTCACACTGGCGAGGTTATTGATGAAACATATAGCGCAACACAATTCAAGGAGCAAGTAGTGAAACAGCCTTCCAGAACAGAGCATATCGATGTCGATGTTAAAATCCTTGATCCGCGATTGCAGGAACATATGCCTGGTTACGCGACTACCGGTTCGGCCGGAATAGATTTGCGCGCGTGCATTGAGCACAATATGATTATCCAGCCCAAGCAGTGCGAGCTCATTCCCAGCGGCATCGCAATTCATTTGGGCAACCCGGGCTATGCCGCGATGATATTGCCGCGCTCCGGCCTGGGTCATAAGCATGGCATCGTGCTAGGCAATCTGGTCGGCCTGATTGACTCGGATTACCAGGGACAGATTTTTGTATCGCTATGGAACAGGAGCCAGATACCGTTCACCTTGATGCCAATGGAACGCATGGCACAGCTGGTGATCGTGCCGGTGATGCAGGCGAAGTTCAATCTGGTGGAAGAATTTCCATTAAGCGAACGCGGCACGGGAGGTTTCGGTAGCACCGGCAAGCACTGAGTATCGTCTCTAGAATTCAGGGTTTATCATATGTATGCAAATCGCGACAAAAGTTATATCCAACGTCTGTCAGCGTCAGCGGCTTAGTAGCGGCTCGAAGCCTTGCCAGATTGGATGAAACGGGGGTAAGCAGGCTATCCGCACAGCGGATGCCCGCAAATCTGAATTTTCAGCCTCGTGCGATTACTGCCTCGATCTCGGCGAAGGTATGTGCCAACACGAAACTTTGAATTTGGGCACCCAACTGACGGGCAATTTGGTTAAGCGAAAACAAACCGCACACTGATTGCTCGCCACCGGCACCTTCAGTAACCACCAGTGCATGTTGCCGGTGAGAATGTTTCAAGCTGGCAACGATATGCCCGACTTTGGCATTCTGCACATCTTCGATTTTCAGCACTTCCAATTCGCGTTGATGGGTCATGATGTCACGTACCAGGATGTCTGCATGCGTTCCGCCCATGTTCTGCAGGAAGCGCATCGGTTTTTCTCCCAGCACATCGCTGGCTGTCAATAATCCGGCGACCCGATCATTCTCGTCGAGCACCAGCAGCAGACGCACCCCATAACGGATCATTTTTGCATTGGCATTATCCATCGATGTATTTGCGAGGACACTCACCACCGGAACCTTGCTCAAATCAGTCATCACAACCGTAGCCTGATCACTCAGCTTTACCCGTTCCGGGGTTTTTTGCGCCGGGCGCACAAAAGAAGAACCTGATTTCAACAGGGATGTTTGCAGTGCGTTGTATTCCTTAATCAAGACCTTCTCCTCAATAAATCGAAAGGCAATTACCGATGTGCGTGTTGCATATGTACCGGATTACCCCTGGGTACAGGAAGGTAACTGGCAAGTTCATTAAGCGCCATCGTGTAAACATCGCGCTTGAATTCGATCACGGCGCTAATGTCCAGCCAATAATTATTCCAGCGCCACGCATCAAATTCCGGATGCGGACTGGCGCGCAGACAGACATCACAATCACGACCAACAAGGAGCAGCAAAAACCATATTTGCTTTTGTCCGCGATAACCACCGCGTGATTCTCGTTTGCCCCAGCTTTGCGGAACCTCGTAACGCATCCATTCTCTGGTTCGCCCGAGTATTTTCACGTGTTGCGGCAGCAAACCGACTTCCTCATGCAACTCGCGGTACATCGCCTGCTCGGGAGTTTCGCCATGCTGGATGCCGCCTTGCGGAAATTGCCATGCATGTTGCCTGACCCGCTTGCCCCAAAGCACCTGATTCCTGTTATTCGTGATGATAATGCCGACATTCGGGCGGTAGCCGTCTCGGTCTATCATTGGTCACTCTATTCGGATAATTTCAACGGTCCGATTCTTTCACATTTCGTCATCAATGAAAAGAGATACAGACTGAACACCGGCTCCTTAACATACCGGAATAGCAGCATTCCCTGTAAAATTACAGCCCGAACTTCATAATCCAATTGTATTCACCATGCGCGTCTCACAATTTTACATTTCCACCCTAAAAGAAGCACCTTCCGAAGCCGAACTCGCCAGCCACAAACTGATGATGCGCGCAGGCTATATCAAAAAACTGGCCAGTGGGCTGTATACCTGGATGCCGCTTGGTTTGCGCGTATTGCGTAAAGTGGAAAATATTGTGCGTGAAGAAATGGAGCGCAGCGGCGGGATCGAATTGCTGATGCCCGCCGTGCAGCCCGCAGAACTCTGGCAAGAAACCGGGAGATGGGAGGTATTCGGACCGCAGATGCTCAAAATAAAAGACCGGCACGGCAACGATTTCTGTTTCGGGCCCACCCACGAGGAAGTGATCACCGATATCGCGCGTCGCGAGATCCAGAGTTACCGGCAACTGCCGGTCAATTTTTACCAGATCCAGACCAAGTTCCGCGACGAGGTGCGCCCGCGTTTCGGAGTGATGCGCGCGCGCGAATTCCTGATGAAAGATGCCTACTCGTTCCACGCTGATTTTGCGAGCCTGGAGCAAACCTACCGCGTGATGCATGATACCTATTCGCGCATTTTCACCCGCCTCGGCCTGAAATTTCGCGCCGTCGCGGCTGATACCGGCGCGATCGGCGGCAGCGGCTCGCACGAATTCCATGTGCTGGCGGATTCGGGGGAAGACGCGCTGGCCTACTGCCCGGCTTCAGATTACGCCGCGAATGTGGAACTGGCAGAAGCCGTTGCGCCGGGCACTGTGCGTGCTGCCGCAACTGAGTCAATGCGTGATGTGGAAACCCCCAAACAGACCACTTGCGAACAGGTCGCGGAACTGCTGGACATCCCGTTGCAACGCACGGTAAAACTGCTGGCCCTGATCAGCAATGACCAGACTGCAGACAACAAGCTGCATATCCTGCTGCTGCGCGGAGATCACACCCTGAATGAGGTCAAGGCCGGCAAGTTGCCGGGACTTGCCGATTTCCGCTTTGCCACGGAAGAAGAAATTCGGGCACATTTCAACTGCCCTCCCGGTTTTCTGGGCCCGGTCGGTATCGATCGCTCCAGGATCCGAGTCATCGCCGACCGAACCGTGTCCATGATGAACGATTTTGTGGTGGGTGCGAACAAACCCAAGTTTCATACCGCAGGTGTGAACTGGGGGCGAGATCTACCCGAGCCGGATATGGTGGCAGACATACGCAATGTCGTCACGGGCGATGCCTCGCCGGACGGTATGGGCACACTGGAAATCTGTCGCGGCATCGAAGTGGGTCATATCTTCCAGTTGCGCACCAAATACGCGGAGGCCTTGAAAGCGACGTTTCTGGACGCGCAGGGCAAAACACAAATCATCGAGATGGGTTGCTACGGTATCGGCGTGTCGCGTATTGTCGCCGCAGCGATCGAGCAAAACTTTGATGAACGCGGCATTAAACTGCCGCAAGCCATGGCTCCGTTCCAGGTCGCCATCGTGCCCATTGGCATGGGTAAAAGCGAGGCGGTGCGCGCCGCAGTGGAAAAATTGTATGCCGATCTGCAAACGGCCGGAATAGAGGCGTTGCTGGATGACCGCGACGAACGTCCCGGGGTGATGTTCGCCGATATGGAGTTGATCGGGATTCCACATCGTATCGTCATCGGCGAGCGCGGCCTGAAAGAAGGGATGCTGGAATATCAGGACCGGCGCGACACTGCCGCCCAAGCAATACCCTTGCAAAACGCGCTGGCTTTCGTAGAATCGAGGCTATGCGACTGATCCACCCATCTTTGCCGCGGTATTTCTCCCTGCTTTTGTGTGTGGCGGGATTGCTGTTTGCGTCTGCGGCACAGGCCGGAGGCCAGGTTTATACACCGCTTTCCGCCAGTGTTCGCGCGCTGTTGCAACGTAGCGTGTCGGACCAGGCCGAGCCCAAACTGGCGTTTGCCACACAGTATGAAGCGGACTTCTGGCTGAATGAAATGTCACGGCGTTTGCAGAAAACCCTGCCGGATGCCGAATACCGCATGAACTTCCTAAAAACTGTCCATTATGAAGCCACACGCGCCGGGCTGGATCCGCAGCTGGTATTGGGTCTTATCGAAGTAGAAAGTCATTTTAACAAGTACGCCGTATCCAATTCTGGCGCGCGGGGCTACATGCAGGTGATGCCGTTCTGGGTCAAGGAAATCGGCACGAAAGGACAAAATCTGTTTCATCTGCGCGTCAACCTGCGATACGGTTGCACCATCCTGCGCCATTATCTGGATATTGAAAATGGCAATCTGTTTCGCGCCCTGGGACGCTACAACGGCACTTTAGGAAAATCCAGATATCCGAATCTGGTACGTGCCGCATGGCGCAACCATTGGGCAATGCCGCACCGCACAATCGGCAAATACTACTCGTCGGTCAATTGATCTGTTGCTTTTTGATATAAGCCCCAATGCTTGCGCGGCACACTGCGCCCGTCCAGATAATTACCTGCTTACCGTTGGGATTAAATAGCTGGCGGCAGGCAGCACCTCTAATGCGCAGAGCAATATGCACGTACTCGAATCAACCGGCTTAATGGCCATGTTGCTCGGATGCATCAGGGTTATCCACCACATTAACCTGGTCCGGTTCAGCTGCATGACTGAAATATAGTGCCAGCGCGATCAGCGCGATACTCGCACCGAGATAAACCAGATCCAGCGGGGTAGTCAGCTTCATGTGGATGCCCTCCTGAAACAGGGTGACGATCAGGATCATCAATATTACCTTGGCCAAGCGGGATTTCAGGTCATCCAGGCTGCTGATAACCAATATCTTGCTGGATGCCTTGCTGCCGTGTGCCTGATCAATGTCGCTGATGAACAACTCGTACAGCCCCAGCGAAAAAATCAGCATCACCGTGGCCAGCAGATAGCCGTCCACCACGTCCACGATATGAGTGACAGTACTGTCGTGCAAAGCCTTGCGCGCTTCGTCTGTCAGTCCAGAGTCAGCATAATGCATGGCATGCATGAACAGATTTGCCACATCAACAGTTGCCATGTAGAACATCGCAAAACCAGCCAGCAGACTGCCAATTACCGCAGTAAGAATCACAAATCGGCTATTCCACAATACACCTTCAAAAATCGATTCCAGCAGTCTCATCTTTCCCCCAAATTTCCAGCTTCTCAAGCGCTGCGCATTAAAACGCAATTAATTGCATCGGGCAAGTAATCAAACCGCTTGTTGCGTGAAGAGTTCCTGCAGTGTGACATCCGTGCTCTGTTCAATCTGGTCGGTGCATGTTGCAAGCCAGTGCTGCAGCGGATCATTGTCCTGCTTGGCAGGTAGCGAATCGCGATCCAGCACGAACAATTTCAGCAATTCCCCGGCACGAATCTGTTTCCCATCACGCATCAGCAGCCAGCCTTGCCCTTCTGCCTTGCGCACCATGTCGGCACCTGCCAACTTATCGAGTATTCTTTCCAATTCGTCGTAACCGATACGCAGAGACTTGGACATCTCAGGGAAAGTGCTTGCCTTTCCCTGCTGAAACCCGTCCATCAGAACCTTCAATATCCGCAGAGCATCCAGCAGCTGGATGGCAGATGATCGTTGTTGTTGCATCACAGGTGTTCGCCAGTGCGACAATGACGCGGTTATCTCTGCACCAAACAGTATGGTCATCCAGGACAGGTATATCCACATCAGGAAGATCGGGACACTGGCAAACGCGCCGTATACCAGCTTGTAAGTTGGGAAATGGCTGATATAAAAGCCGAATACCCGGTTCATGATCTCAAATATCACGGCTGCCGCGAATGCGCCGATCAGCGCGTGGCGACGTGGCACATAGCGGTTCGGTACGAGTCGGAACATCATGGCGAATGCCAGCGTGGTGAGCAGCACCGGCAATATTTTAAGCACCTCGATGCCCACCACTGGAATATGTTTGGCATAACCCATGGATAAGCCGACCAGCCATGAGGTCAGCGTCAGGCTTGCTCCGACCAGTAGCGGCGCCAAGGTCAGTACCGCCCAATAGATCACCAGCCGGCTGACCAACGGACGAGGACGCGTCACCCGCCATATGGTGTTGAAAGCGTGGTCAATGGTCAACATCATCAGCATCGCCGTGAGCGCGAGAAATCCTATCCCCACCGTGGTGAGACGAGCCGCACTTTCGGCGAATTGCTGCATATACCGCGTAATCACCACGCCGGCGGTATCCGGCATCAGATTGTTCAGCAGATAGATCTTGATATGAACCGAGAAATCCTCGAATACCGGGAATGCAGAAAACATTGTCAAGGCTATTGTCATCAGCGGCACCAACGACAACAGAGTGGTAAATGTCAAACTCGCCGCGGTCTGCGTACATCGATCATGGGAAAATCGTGTTGCAATTAAATTTATTAAAGCCCGAATATCCCGAAAATTCTTGAGCATGGTCTGTGAGTTTCCCTATAATTACATCATGGCGAACGATAATGAAATCCTGATACTCTTTTACAGCCAGTATGGCGCAACCCGGCAAATGGCGCAGCTGATTGCGCGCGGCGTGGAACAAGTCGGCGGTGCACGCGCCCGGTTGCGTACTGTACCTAAAATCTCCGCAGTTTGCGAAACGACACAACCGGACATCCCGGAAAGTGGCGCACCGTACGTCGAATTGCGCGATCTCGAAGAGTGCATCGGCCTGGCGCTGGGTAGTCCGACGCGTTTTGGAAACATGGCCTCCGCGATGAAATATTTTTGGGATGGCACCGGCGGATTGTGGATGAAACACGCACTGGTCGGCAAACCGGCAGCCCTGTTCACCTCCACCGGCACCATGCATGGGGGCCAGGAAAGCACTTTGCTGTCGATGATGTTGCCGTTGCTGCATCACGGCATGATCATCGTCGGCCTGCCCTATTCCGAAGCGGAGCTTTCTTCCACGCAAAGTGGCGGGACACCCTATGGTGCCAGCCACGTGGCGGGCCCCGCCAACGAACTGCCAATCTCGGAAGCTGAAAAAAAGCTATGCATGGCATTGGGTCGTCGACTGGCAGAAACCGCCCTGAAACTGGCGGCATGATTGCCCACGAAGCGCGCCGGATGTTGCGCGCACACAGCTACGGCGCACTGTGCACCCTGTCGAAAAAGCTCGATGGTTACCCGTTCGGTTCGATCACACCGTACCTGGTAGATCACGATGGCAGCCTGCTCATCCTGATCAGCACACTGGCAGAACACACCAAAAATATCCGGCAGGATCCGCGCGTGAGCCTGATCACGCACGACCAGCAAAACCCGCATATCCAAACCCAGGGGCGCGTCACAGTCACCGGAAATGCCGAGCCAGAGCCAGATCGAGACCAAGCCGGACTGCGCTATTCGCGCTATTTTCCCGAAGCGCAAACTTATTTCGCGATGCACGATTTTTCTTTTTACCGCATTCGCCCACTTGCCATCCGCTACATCGGCGGTTTCGGGAAAATTCATTGGATCGACATGGAAAATTACGCTGTCAGCCAGGCATTGACCTTCGCCCGGCAGGAAGAACTGCTGCTCGCGGAAATGAACACAGGGCGTCAAGATTTTCTACAACAACTGTTGCATCAACATGGAAACATTGATGCGACAAATGTACGGGCGATCGGACTGGATTGCGACGGTATTGATGTGCGTAGCGACGGGAAAATTTGGCGAATGAATTTCCCTGCGGCTATTACTGTCCCATCACTGGATGTATTGGCTACAATAAGAATGGGCGATTAAGGCCACCCTCCTGCCTTAATCGCCCAGCTGAAACCGACCGGCCTGAATCCGTCAGAAGCGGAAACCCACTTTGGCACTATAGGATGGAGCAGTACCCGTCTTGTCATATTCCAGCGCAACATTCGCAGCCCCTAAGCTAATGTTTCCGCCGACAAAAACTTTGCCCTGCTGCAAGGTTTCTTTCGTCAACCCAGTTGCTGCGTCGGGCGTGCTGTCAACCCAGACACGTCCAATCCCCGCATACGGGGTAAATATGGCGAAGCCCTTGGAAATCGAGACATCCAGACTTCTGGTCGTTAATGCGAGCTGGCTCACGCCAGTCAATTTCGTCAGTGCGCCACGGATTCCGACTGCGGGCACTGCCGCGCTGCCTTCAAGTATCGCATAGCGTAGTTCGCCGCCATAAAACCTGATATTGGTAGTGGGCACGGCCGAGTAAAATCCACCAACATCAAAATTAAGGGGCAGCCCTTTATAGATGTGCAGTTTGGGAACAACCAAATTGGTCAGCGAGCTATTAGTGGCCACATCCAGATTTCTCATTTTGGTCGAGGTTACTTCCAAACCAATATCAAAACCCGCAATGCCCAAAGGTGCCGGTGGAGTGACGGGTTTGTAGCTCAGCGCCGAGCCCAAATCTTCCGAGAATGCTTTAAACCCAGCCTGGCTGCCGGTAAAATTTCCCAGGTTGACGTTGTTGGCCGCCCAAACAGGTTGGGCAAAGCAGCCCAAGACACATAGTAACGGTAAACATTTGTTCATTATGTACGCCCTTTTTCAATATCCCTGTAACTTAAACTGAACAGTCGAGAATTGGGCTCTTAACGTTTCAATGCCCATTTGGCCCAGAAAATAAGCCGGGTCCTGCAAGCCCGTTAAAAATAAAAAGGGCTGGCAATAAGCGCCAACCCTTCAAAATGCCAATTCACAACCAACCTCAGCATGACTGGGCAAATGTCGCCGTTTGCACAGTCGGCCTAGGCTCAGCCCATGCTTTTACGTTGGTTTTGTCTGTCACTGAGCCAAGATCACCCCTTCAATCCGGCAACCCATTAAGCTGCCGGAATTACCGGGTTAATTATTCTTTTCTGTCCCATTGAGCATCATCCGTAACAATGATCACACCGACAAGGAGAAACATGCAAACAAAGAAAATCGCGACGCCTTCCATTTTATGCTCCCTGGTTATTAAGAAATAATTGGGTCAGGTATAACAACACCGTCCATATCTTAAAATAGAACCATCCAACGATGCAAGCCGACCGTTTCTGATTCACGTTCAAGAGATCGCGATGACGACAATAACCCCGGACACCAAGGTTAATTATAAGCCCTGTTTAGTTAAATGGTAAGTTTTTTATTTGCCTGACAAAAAAACACAGCAACTGCCAAACTAATTTTTCCTTCCATTTAAAAAAACAAATACACGGTTAATTCCCGCTCATTATGCCTCCAAGCATAAAATCACACTTGAGGATGGGCGCGTTCCATTTTGCTGTGCAATTTGTTCAGCGCGTTGAGATATGCCTTGGCGGACGCCACCACGATATCAGTATCCGCACCTTGCCCGTTCACGATGCGCCCTTTCTTGGATAGCCGCACCGTCACTTCACCCTGCGCATCAGTCCCGCTTGTTATATTGTTCACCGAATACAATTGCAGTTCGCTGCCACTGTTTACGATCTGCTCTATCGCCTTGAAGATCGCATCCACCGGCCCACCTCCCTGCGCATCGGCCTGGTAATCCTTGCCATCTATGCTCATCACGACACGCGCCACCGGCAACACACCGGTTTCAGAGTGTGCGCCCATGGCTACCAGGCGATAATATTCGTTGACCTGCGACACCGCTTCGTCGCTGACCAAAGCCTGCAAATCTTCGTCGAAAATCTCGCTTTTGCGATCCGCCAATTCCTTGAAACGCTGAAATGCGGCATTAAATGCTTCTTCAGAAGTAAACTCGATATTCAGCGCAGTAAAACGCTGACGCAAAGCATTTCGCCCTGAGAGTTTGCCCAGGGATAATTTGTTGGCATTCCAGCCTACATCTTCGGCACGCATAATTTCGTAGGTCTCGCGATGCTTGATCACCCCATCCTGATGTATGCCTGACTCATGAGCGAAGGCGTTGGCACCGACAATCGCCTTGTTCGGTTGCACCGGGTAACCGGTGATGCTTGACACCAGCTTGGAGGTCGGCACGATTTGAGCGGTGTTTATACGCGTATCCAGGTTGAATATATCTCGGCGCGTTTTGACCGCCATCACGATTTCTTCAAGAGATGCATTACCGGCACGTTCGCCGAGTCCGTTGATGGTGCACTCAACCTGGCGCACGCCATTCATCACGGCGGACAATGAGTTCGCCACCGCCAAACCCAGATCGTTGTGGCAATGCGTGGACCAGATCACCTTGCCAGAATTTGGCACACGCTCGATCAACTGCTTGATGCGTTCCCCCCATGCCGCAGGAATTGAATAACCCACCGTGTCCGGCACATTCAGTGTCTTGGCCCCTGCCTGAATCACCGCGTCAAACACCCGTACCAGAAAATCCATGTCGGAGCGCACGGCATCCTCTGCAGAAAATTCCACGTCGTCGGTATATTCCAGCGCCCACTTCACTGCGCTCACCGCGCGTTCGACCACCTGGTCCTCATTCATGCGCAATTTGTGCTGCATGTGAATCGGGCTGGTGGCAATGAAAGTGTGGATACGGCCGGACTTGGCCGACTGGATGGCTTCTCCGGCACGTCGCACGTCATTTTCGATTGCACGCGCCAACGAACATACCGTTGAATCATTAATCGTCTTTGCAACCGCCTTTACCGCCTCGAAGTCTCCCGGGCTGGCTGCTGCAAAACCCGCCTCTATGATATCCACGCCCAATTTTTCCAGCTGTCGGGCGATGCGGATTTTCATTTCCCTGGTCATTGCCGCGCCGGGGCTCTGTTCGCCATCGCGTAAGGTGGTATCAAAAATTATCAATTTTTCTGTCATGTTGATCTCCATTGCAAAATAGATTTAGCCTGCGGAACCGCCAAGGTTACCGCGCATGTTTCAAACTTGTAGGGGTATATGATTAGCGCGCGCCGCGCAGCAGCAGCGCAGCCAGCAGGCTGAACGTGGAGTGGGATATTGCGATGTGCGCAGAAAAGTGCATGGCTGGAATATAACCAGTTTTATCCGCTCATGCAATAGGCGGTTGTTTGCGGCGTCTCCGCCAAACCCACATCACATAGCCGGACAAGGCGTAACACAGGAACAATCCGAATAACACGCCGGGCGGATAGCTGGAAATAAAAATAAAAAACAGCGCGGCCAGCAGGATCGCCACAAACGGGACGCTTTTGCGCATGTTGAAATCCTTGAAGCTGTAGTACGGCAGATTGCTGACCATGGTCAACCCGGCAAACACCGCAAGTGCGGCTGCGTACCAATGTATGTAATCGGCGCTGACACCGTAGTCTTGCATCACCCAGACAAATCCGGCGATGAGTGCCGCCGCTGCAGGACTGGGCAGCCCCTGAAAATAGCGTTTGTCCACCACATCAATATTTGTGTTGAAGCGTGCCAATCTCAATGCGGTCGCTGCACAATATATGAATGCGGCAAACCAACCCCACTTTCCCAACCCTTTCAAGGCCCATTCGTAAATCACCAATGAAGGGGCCACGCCAAATGAAACCATATCGGACAGGCTGTCATATTCCGCCCCGAATTCACTTTGCGTATGCGTCAGGCGAGCCACGCGTCCATCCAGCCCGTCCAGGACCATGGCGATAAAGATTGCCACCGCGGAATGCTCGAAATGCGCATTCATTGCTTGAACAATAGCGTAAAAACCGGCAAACAGCGCACCGGTCGTAAACAGATTGGGCAGCAAATAAATCCCACGCTTGCGCAGATTTATCGATTTCCGAGTATCGAATTCGTCCATATGCCTAGACTAACTCTTTTGCAGCATCATTGCCAAGCAAGATGGTCGTCCCGGCAGAACATCCGGCAAGGTTGCTCATTTGCTCGCTTGCCTTCCGGGCGACCATCAAGATCGTACTAATTTCGTGGACCAAGATGGCTTGAAGGTAATCCATAGATTATGTTGCTAGTCTCGCAAGTTGAATGCCGAACCAGCAAGTTGCAAGTCAGTTTAAGCCTGCAACTTGCGATTTAACCTGCGGTTAGTTTTTCGATTGGTCGACCAACTTGTTCTTGCTGATCCAGGGCATCATTGCACGCAGTTGGCCGCCAACCTTTTCGATAGGATGTTCTGCATTCAAGCGCCTGCGCGCAGTCATTTCGGGATAGTTGGTGCGGCCTTCCAGAATGAATTGTTTCGCATATGAGCCGTTCTGAATGTTCTTCAGGCATTCCTTCATCGCTGCGCGAGCCTGATCACCGATCACGCGCTGTCCCGTCACATATTCGCCGTATTCGGCATTGTTGGATATCGAATAATTCATGTTGGCTATGCCGCCCTCGTACATTAGGTCGACGATCAGCTTCAGTTCGTGCAGACACTCGAAATAGGCCATTTCCGGAGCGTAACCCGCTTCGGTCAGGGTTTCAAAACCGGCCTTGACCAGCTCCACCGCCCCACCGCACAATACAGCCTGCTCACCGAACAAGTCGGTTTCAGTTTCTTCGCGGAAATTTGTTTCGATTACACCACCCTTGGTGCCGCCATTGGCTGCCGCGTATGACAGCGCAATATCCTTGGCCTTGCCTGACTTATCCTGATACACCGCAATCAGGGTCGGAACTCCGCCGCCCTTAAGATATTCAGAGCGCACCGTGTGTCCCGGCCCTTTCGGCGCGATCATGATGACATCCACATCGGGACGTGGGATGACCTGGTTGTAATGCACATTAAAGCCGTGCGCGAAAGCCAACGCCGCGCCCGCTTTCATGTTCGGCGCAACTTCCGAGTTATAAACATCAGGAATGTTCTCGTCGGGCAATAACAGCATCACCACATCGGCACCCTTCACTGCGGTAGCAACTTCGGCGACCTTGAGGCCGGCAGCTTCGGCTTTTTTCCAGGAAACGCCGCTCTTGCGCAGGCCGACTGTCACATTTACCCCGGATTCCTTCAAATTCTGTGCATGAGCATGCCCCTGTGAACCGTACCCGATGATAGTTACTTGTCTGCCTTTGATCAGGGAAAGGTCCGCGTCTTTGTCGTAATAAACTTTCATGTTGCCCTCTTTTTAATAAATTAAAGTTTCAAAATTCTATCGCCACGCCCGATGCCGGAAGCCCCGGTGCGCACCGTTTCCAAAATCTGGTTATGCCCGATTGCTTGCAGGAAATCATCCAGCCTGGCGCAGGTATTGGTCAGTTCAATGGTGCAAGTGCTATCCGAAACATCTATGACACGACCCTGAAAAGAATCGGTGATGCGCGTCAACTCCTCGCGCACCGCAGCATCAGCACGCACCTTGACCAGCATCAATTCGCGCTCAAGATGCACACCTTCGCTCAGGTCCATCACTGCCGCCACATCGATCAGCTTGTTCAACTGCTTGTTGATCTGCTCGATTACCGCATCCGAACCACTGGTGACGATAGTCATACGCGACAGGGTTGGATCTTCTGTCGGTGCAACAACAAGTGACTCAATGTTATACCCCCGCGCCGAGAACAGTCCGGCAACGCGTGACAAGGCGCCCGCCTCATTTTCCATCAACAGAGAAATGATATGCCGCATTACAGGTCCTCCGACAAAATCACTTCAGACAGGCCCTTGCCGCCCGGCACCATCGGAAAAACGTTTTCCGTGGGGTCGGTCTGAAAATCCATGAACACCAGGTCGTTCTTGCGTGCAAAGGCTTCCTTCAACGCCGGCTCCACATCTGAAGGTTTGTCGATCCGTATCCCGATATGCCCATAGGCCTCGGCCAACTTCACAAAATCAGGCAGGGCATCCATATAAGACTCCGAATAACGGTTGCCATGAAAAAATTCCTGCCACTGACGCACCATCCCCAGGTAACGGTTATTCAACGACAAAATCTTGATCGGCAGATGAAACTGCTTGCATGTGGATAGCTCCTGAATGTTCATCTGGATACTGCCTTCACCCGTCACACAGGCCACCGTTGCACCTGGATTGATCAATTGCACGCCCATTGCGGCAGGCAAACCAAAACCCATGGTGCCCAAGCCGCCTGAATTGATCCAGCGCCGCGGCTTGTTGAATTTGTAATACTGCGCCGCCCACATCTGGTGCTGACCGACATCCGATGTGATGAAGGCATCTCCGCCAGTGACCTCATAGAGCTTTTCAATAACAAATTGCGGCTTGATGATCTCTGTGGAATTCTTGTAGCGCAGTCCGCCGCCCTTTGTGCGCCATTCTTCCACCTGTTTCCACCATGCAGCCATGTCCGACGCATTGGATTTTTGTTTACTGTTGCGCAATTCGCCCAACATTTGTTCCAATACCAATTTCAGATCGCCGACTACCGGCACATCAACCTTGACGCGTTTGGCGATGGAAGATGGGTCGATATCGATATGAATGATTTTGCGCTGCACTTGCGCGAAATGCTCGACGTTGCCGACTACACGATCGTCAAAACGCGCGCCGACAGCCAACAACACATCGCAATACTGCATCGCCATGCATGCTTCGTAAGTACCATGCATACCGGGCATGCCTACGAACTGCTTATCAGTGGCGGGATAGGCGCCCAAACCCATCAGCGTGTTGGTGCAGGGAAAGCCGAGCAGGCGCACCAGATCCGTCAGTTCGGATGAGGCCCCTGACAACACCACACCGCCGCCACTGTAAATCATCGGGCGCTTCGCTCCCAGAAGCAATTGCACAGCAAGCCTGATTTGTGTGATGTCGCCCTTGCCAACCGGATTGTATGAACGGATGCTGACACTGTCCGGATAGACAAACTCGGTTTTATGATTCGAGATATCTTTCGGAATATCTACCAAAACCGGCCCCGGACGCCCAGACTTGGCCAGATAAAATGCCTTCTTGATGGTTGGCGCGATATCCTTCACATCCTTTACCAAAAAATTGTGCTTCACACAGGGTCGGGTTATCCCAACAGCGTCTACTTCCTGGAAGGCATCTTCGCCAATCGCGAAACTGGGCACTTGGCCACTGATCACCACCAACGGGATCGAGTCCATATAGGCTGTCGCGATACCGGTAACCGCATTGGTTATGCCAGGGCCGGAAGTCACTAATGCCACACCCACTTTCTCGGACGATCGGGCATAGCCATCGGCGGCGTGTATGGCTGCTTGCTCGTGACGTACCAAAATGTGCTTAACAACATCCTGTTGAAACAAAGCATCATAAATATGCAGTACCGCCCCACCAGGGTAGCCGAATATGTATTCAACCCCTTCTTTCTGCAAACAGCGGATAGCGATTTCCGCACCTGTCAACTCCATTACAAGCACCTTAGATTTAAACAAAATAGAACCGCGTAAGATAAAGGTTGGCAACGGTTTGGTCAACCATTGCCGCTCTAACAACATGGTTTCAAGCGGATTACCAAGCAATTTGTTACCATGTCATTCTGCCAAAGGGCCATAAATCTTGTGCACTCCAGCTGAATTAAGCCAATTTCTCTGTAACGTTGAGCGCCGCGCGTTTAAACATGCGGTATTTGCCGTGCACGACGATCACACCGCACTTGATATCGTTCAAGACTCGATGCTCAAGCTGGCTGAAAAATATGGCGCCAAACCAGCTGAAGAGCTGCCGATGCTGTTCCAGCGCATCCTGCAAAATACCATACGCGATCATTATCGCAGGCAGAAAGTCCGGTCCTCCTGGATAACGCTGTTTTCCGCCTTGCAACCCAAGCACGATGATGAGGAAATTGATCTGCTGGACGTACTGGAAGACAGCAATAACAATACTTCCCCCCTTGTACCCGACGACTCCTTGCAACAAAAACAAATTATTGCATTAGTCGAACAAGCACTTGGCAAACTGCCACTACGTCAACGCGAAGCCTTCCTGCTGCGTTACTGGGAGGGAATGGATACCACCGAGACGGCTGAAGTGATGGGTTGCACTGAAGGCAGTGTAAAAACTCACTGTTCGCGTGCCGTACACGCGCTTGCTGCCGCCCTTAAAGCAAAAGGAGTAGAACTACCATGACTTACGAATTAAATCCCGTAAAAGTGGCTCAACTGCTGATAAAAAGCACCCAACAGCTGGATAACGCCACCCTATCCGCTTTGGCAAACGCGCGTCAGAATGCGCTAAAGAGACAATCTGCCCAAGCTTCCGTTTTGGCGCTTACACCAACCTCCGGGCACTTCTCGGTTGGCTGGACAAACAGATTGATACCACATTCTGCTACATCGTGGGTAGCTGCAGGACTGCTTGTCGCTATTCTGATAGCAGGAACCAGTTACTGGCAGCACGTTCAAGAACAGCAAATTGACGACACGGATGTGGCGATTTTGACTAGCGACCTGCCAATTGATGTTTTCGTAAATTAAATATCTGAGATGTGGCAGCGAATGGGAAGATTTATTTCTTTTAATACTCAAATAATTACAGTTACTTTATGTTTACTGCTGAGTCTGACCAGCTCACCTTGTAGCGCGGCAGCGCCGTCTTGGCGCGCCCTAACCCCAATACAACGCGAAGCACTTGCCCCCATGGATGGGGAGTGGGATATTCTGCCCGGGATACAGCGAGATCGACTGCTAGAAACCGCAAAACATTATCCGAAGATGACACCCGAACAGAAGCAACGCTATCATGATCGCCTGAAAAAGTGGAGCCAACTCAGCCCGGCACAGCGCGAAGCCGCCCGTAAAAGATATCGCGCTTTTACTAAACTGCCGGCAAAAGAAAGGGAAAGAATAAGACAGAAGTTGAAAGCTGAACAAGCAAGAAAAGCTCAGCAAACCGCAAGCGGGGTTTCCGCAACGGCTATACCCAATCAGTAGGGTCAACGCCTTTCAGTCCACCACAGCATTGCAATCCCAAGCAGCAGAAACAACCCGGTCATTGCAGTAGCGCTAAGGAAGGGTTGCCAGTCATTTAGTGCGCCCAAACTTCCAAACAGTTGCCCGGCAAAGT
>Ga0307376_10000348_pt1 | contig 59518 bp, 62 predicted proteins | sample TR2MG_FD_202536 | JGI IMG/M metagenome (GOLD analysis project Ga0307376, IMG submission 202536) | Soil microbial communities from Risofladan, Vaasa, Finland - TR-2 | ecosystem: Environmental > Terrestrial > Soil > Coastal area > Acid sulfate soil | place: Finland: Risofladan, Vaasa | collected...
GACCGAGCCACATATTATAATCTACTCCTGCAGGAACCGGCTCATCAGGGCGCACAGGTATCGAAGTATTCCATCCCTGGTATGAATAAACTCTTACAAGTCGTATTTTACCAAGTTTACCTGACCTTATAAAATCAACAGCATCGAGCCAGTGCGGATCACTCCTTTGCCACTGACCAACCTGTACAACTCGCTTATTTTTCTTGGCAGCCTTTACCATCAGGTCGCATTCTTCTATGGTCCTTCCAATCGGTTTTTCACAGTAAACATCTTTCCCGGCTTCACAGGCGGCTACCATCTGCAGACAATGCCAGTGATCAGGTGTGCCGACTATTACAAGGTTAATATCTTTATTGTCAATAACATTACGCCAGTCTTTATAAAGATTTGCAGGCTTTTTCCCTCTTATTTTCTCAACATCTGCAGCTCTTTTATTCAGCACGCTTTCGTCAATGTCACACAAAGCAAGGCATTCTACCTGAGGATGTTTAAGAAATTCGCTCAAATCTGCAAAGCCCATACCATTGCAGCCAATTAGTCCCACATTAATTTTGTCGGAAGGAGAGCATCCGGTTAACGCACTTGATATTGTAGGAAGCAGTCCCAATCCCGCAGTCGTAATTGCGGTGTTTTTTACAAATACACGTCTTGTTGTCATAATTAAAATATCTATTTAATTGAAAATCTATAAATGGTTGTTGACTTAAATATCTCGCCAGGATTAAGGATCGTTGTCGGAAAATCAAGATGGTTAGGACTATCGGGATAATGACCCGATTCGAGACACATTCCTGACCTGAAGTTGAATTGTTTACCGCCATGACCGAATTGAGTTCCGTCCAGGAAGTTTCCTGTATAAAATTGCATCCCGGGCTGATCTGTAATTACCTCAAGCATCCTACCGCTAACGGGTTCATATACTGTAACATCCACCTCATCTTTATTGTCAAGCACAAAATTATGATCGTATCCACGACCCAGAATAAGCTGTTCATAATCATCTCCGATTCTTTCACCTATTGTGTGAGGTGTTGTGAAATCAAAAGGTGTTCCTTCAACCTGGCGGATCTCACCTGTCGGGATCATTACTGAATCAACCGGAGTGAAAGCTGAAGCATTTAATGTAACAATATGATCGAGAATTTCTCCGTTTCCTGCTCCATGAAGATTGAAGTAAGCATGGTTAGTAACATTTACAATAGTTTTCTTGTCAGTAGACCAGATATAGTCCATAACAATCTCATTGTTGTCAGTCCAGGTATAGACGACCGAAACTGTCACGGTACCAGGGAAGCCTTCTTCCATATCAGGACTTATATAAGTAAATTTAACTGCAGGAAATTCACTATCCTTCATAACCTCGGTGCTCCATACTACACTATGCCATCCGGCAGGTCCACCATGAAGGGTATTGGGCCCATTGTTTAAAGGAGTATTATATTCAACACCATCGAGTTTAAATTTCCCTTTTGCGATTCTGTTGGCATATCTTCCGACTATTGAGCCGAAAGACATATCGCCTTTAAGCGTCTCATCGAAAGTGTCATACCCGAAAGTAATATTATCCTTTTTCCCGTTTTTATCCGGAATTTCAATCCAGTTGATCTTTGCTCCGAAATTGGTAAGCCGGATAACATTACCTGATTTGTTTGTAAGGGTTAACAAGTAAACCTCTTTACCCTGGTGTGTGCCAAATACTTCTTTTCTAACCATCTCCTTATTTTTTGCTGACTGGCTGCAAGATGTGAGAATAACTGTAACCAGAATTACTGTTAATAATTGAATTTTTTTCATCATGAACTTTTGATTTGTTTTTACAAAATTAATAAAGTTTCATTACCTCTCAGCTTGGTCTGACTAATTAAAATATATTTCATCATGCGACCAAGCTGATAAAATTATTTGGTTCTGAACTGCCATGCAGGTAATCCAGCTTTATTAAATAGTGATGCCTCTGCTCCATTCCTCCAACAATATCTCACAGAAACAGGGTCAGCAACAGCAGAAGAAGAGACTAAAACTTCATCGTTCACAATTTTTGCTTTCGCTTTCATATATCTGCCATCTTTCCCAGCGATTTCAAATTCACTTAGATTGTTCTTAGCAACCAGCCCTTCTCCTACATTTTCAAATTGCAGTTTTATGGAGTTTCCTTCAACTGACATTGATTTATAAACCGGACCATTACATTGTTTAACTATCCCATAGTCATTATTCAGAGCTAAAAGCGCAAGTCTTTCCCCCACCTCCTTTTTATATGGAGGATGAATATTCATTACAGTAGCAATATCAAATGTGGCTACCATTCCAGTTTTGGGCAAAGCAAGTGCCTTTTCCTGAGCTTCTCTCAGAAATGCTGATTCTGTGGAATCAACTCCGGAATATATATAAGGAGCAATCTGAACAAAATAGAAAGGAAAATCTTTTATCTCCCAGGCTTCTCTCCAATTTTGGATCATAACCGGGAATATCCTGGCATATTGATCAGCTCTTCCAACATTGGACTCACCCTGATACCATATCGCACCCCTCATCTTGTACGGCAATACAGGGCTAACCATTCCATTGAATAAAACTGACGGAGTATTGGGCCCAAGGATTATCGGCCTTTTTCTTGTCATAAATTCATTTTTGGAATCGTCGAAAACATAAAATTTATTGTCTGAAAACTCTGCTACAGGTTGATATTTCCAATTACCATTAACCAGGACAAAGATTTTTTTATCCGTTTTTAACGATAGTTTCATTTTATCGGGGGTTCCGTAGATACCACCACCACCCTGAGTGTCAAGTACACGAACAGATATAGTGTTAACTCCATTCTTAACAAGCGATGCAGGTATATTATAATTTCTGTCAATCTGCCAATTACCACTCACTTCTGTTGATCCGACAAGTTCTCCATTAAAATATGTACGATCCATATCATCTATAGGTCCCAGAGATAAAACAAGATCCTTTCCTGCCATGTCCTGGTTTATTTCGACATTTTTTCGGAACCAGACAGCTCCGTCAAATTCACCAATATTTTTCTCAAACTGTGCTGGAAGATCCATCGCGGGCCACTCATTGTCATTATATTCAGGAGATGGAATATTATTATCATTAAAACCCAGATCCTTCCATTGGTCATTTCCGCCAGGATTAAATTCAACCTGTTGCAGACTATTAAGCCATGATTGATATTCTATCTGAAGTGGGGCTGACTCCTTAATGGCTTTAAGGTCTGAAATAAAATCTCCTGATTTTTCAAGAGCAGCAGATGATATCCACGATTCAGCCGGTGTTCCTCCCCATGCAGATTCAATTAATCCGATCGGAACGTGCAATTCATTGTAAAGTTTTTTCCCAAAGAAATAAGCTGTTGCACTAAATGGTTTGGCAGATGCAGGTGAACTTTCTTCCCACCTTCCAGTACAATCCTCCTGTGGTTCACCTGATATTTTTTTCAGAACATTAAATATTCTGATCTCTGGTATTGATGCTGAAGAAATTGTTTCTGCTGAATACATTATTGTGTCGTTAGGTTCACCTGGTATATGAATTAATCAGGTTAAATTGTTTTAAATTCAATTCATTTACTAAATAATGCATCCAGAGCACCTGCAAGATATGCAGCCGGAGCATTCCAGTTTATAGCTATTTCATTTGAAGCATATGAACAAACAGAGTCGGTATATGATTCATCCGGAATATCAGAAGTGTACGTCGCACACTTATCCTGTTTGCCAGGGTTTGGACCTCCAACTATTAATCCGGGGATTGGATCAGCTATTCCATCTGCTTCTGATGGCCTGTGGTGAGGGAACATTGGTGTTTTATAACCAAAACCTGTCACATAAGAATAACCAGTGGCATTACGCCCCATAATATAATCGAGGTTGGCCAGTGCATAGTTCATATATCTCTTTTCACCTGTAAGCCTATAAGCCTGAATAAGCATAATCCCCTGATTTGCAGCTACTGAATTGCTACCCCATTCAAAATCCCTTGCAGATTTTCCCATCACAGTCTGGTATGAGCGATCACTAATACCCTCTATCAAGCTGTTGGCCATTTTGACCATGCGCTCCCTAATAATTGGAAAATCCTTTTTTGCTTTATCTGTCAGTTTCATTTCAAATCTTGCCAGAGTATAGTATCCCAACAATCTCACATTTCCCCATGATGGCAATGGCATTAGTGTGTCGGGGAACATAGAAACTGCATTATAAAAATTATTTTCTTTAGTAGTAATATATAATTCAGCTGCTGCCCAGATAAACTCATCGCTGAAATCAGAGTCCCCATATCCTCCTGTATTTATTACCGGAGAGTATAACTTATTCATCTGGTTTTGGTTATAGGCAACATCCGGATTTTTAACAGCCCAGTTCCATGCTCTGATAGCAGATTTCAGGCAAGAGTCGGCCAACCCGGGATATTCTTTTTTAAATTTATAAAAAATTCGTCCTGATTGTGCCATAACAGCAGCAAAATCGAGAGTCGCAGCAGTTCCTTTTGGTACTATATAACGTGGTTCAGTAGCAGCTGAGGGCATCACCATTCCAGCGAAATTTGCGGTAGTTACCTTGTTATATACTCCACCATCATAAGGATCCTGCATTGTTAACATCCATCTAAGATTCCAGACAATTTCATTGAGCAGATCAGGCACATTATCCCTGCTCTCAGGGATATTTGTAATAAGCGTGTCAAAATAGTCAGGATAATCTTCATATAGGGAGAGTAAAGTTCCCATTGTAATACCGCTATTCACAATATATTTGTTATAATCTCCGGCATCATACCAGCCTCGTGGACATGATATCAGAGTTCCTTCCGGACGACCGTTGGAAGCGGCTGCAGGATGAATTATTACTCCGGTATCAGGATGACCCGCTGCATGACTCCATTGGCCTGCATATTCAGGTAATAAAGTGGCAGACATTCTTTGATAATAAAATCCTTTTATAAGTCCTTTTGTCAAGTCGCAGAATACCCCGGGGCTGATTTTAAAATTAAATGAATCGCCATGACCAGGAATAGTCAATTTATAGGTGCCCGGAATTTTCACTTCAGAGAAATCTGCAACACGGGTTTCTTGTGGAGAGAAAGCAGATTTAAGAGGAGAGCTCAGTTTTGATTTATAAACAACCTCTCCTGAGGATGCTGATGTTATAAGAAAATCACCTTCAATATTATCTGTAATAACAGCAATTTTAGGTGACTCCGGATAGAATCCAATCTGGTTAAGTCTTATCCTGTCATTTAATCCCTGGGCATGATTGACGGGAGCAAAAAAGGCAGAAATAAAAATTGTTATCATTAATTTTTTCAGGATGAAGACAAATCCCTTAATTGATTTACTGAGAATTTTCATGGTAAAAAGTTATTAGATCCTGTAAAATAGTAACTACTTATTCAATTTATCCTGTTTAAAAACGCGATAGCTATGAGGCTTTAAAGTAATATCGAAGTAGTTTTTCTCCTCTGTCTCCCTACCCCATAACCTGCTTGATGTTTTGCCCTTACTGTTTATCTGCTCTCCGGTTATGAGATCGGTGAGTTTCCCTGCGCCGGCACTGTCAATAATGCGTACTGAAATCTCCTCAGGTAAAAATGATTCAACAATAAAAGTATTATTATCATATACAAAAAGGCTGACTTTTGAAGGAGCTTCAATATATGGATTGAGATCTGATGAAAGGACATCCCTTATCCTGTTCAGCACTCCTACAGGTAAATTATACAGATCATCAAAATTATCAGGTATGGTAAGCACAAAAAGAGAACCATTTCCATATCTTGCCTGATGAAGTACAGGCCAGCCAGTTGCACCACCAAGACTTGATATATCTTCCCATGAATCATTTGTCAAATATTGTATTTGTGGTATTAATATCTGTTTTTCGGAATGATATCTGCCTATCCATCCTGTTGAAAAATCCTGAACGAGAGCTTTCCTTGATGTGAATTCAATTTCAACTATATCTTCAATACCTTTTCCCTGCATTGCCATAAGGAATCCTGATGTAATAGTCACATCTTTCCCGTCAATCAGCCTTTTTTCAATCTTACTTATTATACCCGGATCGAATTTAGCCGACTCTGTCAGAAGTATCATCTTCCCCTCATAAGGAAATTCAGGAACAATGTCCATTGGTATTCCTATCATTCCCAGATAATTTTGAAGGTAATCTTCTCCAGTCGAGTGATATGGCTTATAGCTTTTAATACCAATGGGTTGACCAAGCTTATCAAGAAATTTGTCGACATTTTCAAATGTATAACCGGCTGCACGAGCTATCGTAGTGGGTTTAATCTCCTTACCTTCTTTAGAAATAACTGGCTTCATCATCTCATCGAAGTTAAAGCTGGGTTTTTCATCCTGCCAGTCAGCCCTGTCGGTGGCACGCATGGTTCGTTGTAACTGTCTGAAATCAAAAAGAGTAATTTCGGGTGCTTTAGCGAAAAGAGTTAACCAAAGCTGCTCTGTATACCGATCCATATATATCATACCTCCTGTATCAACCCAACCACCACCATTGCCTCCCGGTTTCAGATTCTCGAAATAACGGAAAACGAGGTAACTCTCATACTGCTGCAGGTGCTGACCCGGTGCATCAGGATCGCGTGTCTCAGTTCCTGTATAAATACCATCAAACATGCCCGGCTCCGTTTCAAGATTAAAACCAAGACCCTGAAAATGCTCATACCAGTTAGGATATTTAATTACTACTTTCACTTTAGGATTAATTGCTTTCGCAGGACCAATAACAAGGCTTTGAGCAGCTTCTGTCATTTGCGCCAGTCTGAATTGAGTCCAGCTGTTTTAATGCCCCGGCTGTTGAAATACTCCTTTGCCATTTCGATTGTCTTGTCATCTACCAGTATCAGATCCCGATGTGTTTCAAGATAAATTTTATCCACTTTAACCTGCCCGGAGATCTCTGACCAGATAGAATCAAGCCAATTCAGATTATTCATCTTCTGAACTTCATAGGCACGAGCATATACTGCTACTTTGAAGTTATTATAACTTTTATTCTCTTGAGGTTTAGCTGACAGAGTAAAAATCATCAGTATAAATGAGGCAATAAGTAGAAGGTTCTTATTCATTATTCTAAATTTTAAATATTCGACAACTATTTTAACATCCTGTTAAATAATACTCAACCGGCAGGTTTTTCATTGGTGTACTGTATTTCAGGTCCAATAGGCAGAATAGCGCCTTCCCTGATATATAACGGTAATCTTTCATAAGGGGCCTCTGCAATAATTCTCTGCCCGCCAGTAAAATGCTTTCCCGAATAGAAGTCGTACCATCCACAAGCTTCCGGAAAATAGATCTCCCTGGTGCGAGCCTTATATTTATAAACAGAAACCACCAATGTCCATTGTCCAATATGGAATACCTGAAATTGCAAAATTCAAACCTGCAGATATCTGGGCTTTCATATCCTCCCATCTGGTTCCGATGAACAGGAAATAATGAAAGTCATTACCAGAATAATAAGCAGCAATCTTTTCATATCTAGTGTTTTAAATAATAATATTGTTATTCAACTACCCATTCATATATACCGCTGGAATAATCCTTATTTAATTTAACCTTTATCTTGATAGCCGAGGCTTTTACTGGTATAAATGACAAGGAATCCCAGCTATCCTTTGTCACCTTATAAGGTGATTTACCTTTAACAGGTTCCCAAATATTACCATTTAGATATAAAATCTCCCACTCATCCGGAATTTTACATCCACCCTCAGGACCATCATCAAACCAATATACCATAACTTTTGAAATAGGTTCAGGCTTCACGAAATCATACTCTATCCACTCCCACTTGTCTTTATCGGGCCACCAGTGGTAATATGATACTGAATGGTCGTTTGAACTCTCCGGTTCAAACTGATCGTTCACAGCCTTAATGGCATTTGTCATTTTACTTGCACGTATTTTGCTACGCCGTGCAATAGTTGGTGCAGGCAACGGACGCGCTGAAAGTGGGGAAACAGGAAGCCATACCATCATCTGACCGGCACCCCGGTTATTCCATAGAGCGTAGGGGATTAGTGTTAAAGCCTCTTCATTTAGTTTCTCAATTTCTCCATTCAAAGCCTTTTTGGTCTGAAAACCGGATGTTCTTATAACCTGAGCTCCTCCAAGCAGGGATGGTACATATTCAGTAGTAAATCCGGCATCACTCTTAACAACCAGGTTAAGGATGTTTCCACTGTTATTATCAGGCCATTCGGCACAATAAATTACCGGACCTCTCTGAATAGCAATCTTATCTATATCTTCCTTAACTCTTTCGTCGGCAACAACTGTACGTACAGGCATTGGGAAATCAATTTCAACTCTGTCACCTGATTTCCAGTTACGTGAAATAATAGCATATCCATCCACCGAAGTAGTATTTTCAAGTACTTTACCATTTATGAGAATCTTTATAGGTTCATTATTCTGATCCTTAAATTTATAGAGCCCTCCTGGTAATGCTTCATTCATAGCCCAACCCGGGATCCTGATCTTAAGATCAAATTTTTCGTTTTTTTCAGGATTAACTGATATTTCAACCTTCCCATCCCAGGGGAAATCAGCTTTTTGAGAGATATTGATCATATTCGATCCTACTTCAATATTTGCATCATTTGAAATGAACAGATTTACATACAGCTCCTTACCGGTAACAGCATATATATACCCAGGAATTGCCGGTACAAATCTGGCAATATTCGAAGGACAACAGGCACAACCAAACCATGCACTACGTTCGTGCTGACCTTCCGATTCAAGTGGATTTGGGTAAAAAAATCTGTCAGCCGATAATGATACACCTGAAAGCATCGCATTATAAAGCGTTTTTTCCAGGATGTCTATATACTTTGCCTGACCATGCAACAGGAATAACCTTTCATTGGTAAAGATATCCCCTATTGATGCACATGTCTCGCAATATGCTGACATATTGGGCAATACAAATGGATCAGCAAAACCTTCATTACCTCCGGTGGCCCCTATCCCGCCTGTGATATACATTTTGCTATAGACAATATCTTCCCATATTTTCGTAATAGCATTCAGATAGCCATCATCATTTTCAATTGCAGCAATATCTGCCATGCCCGAATACATATAGGTCGCCCTCACAGCATGTCCAACAGCTTCAGTCTGATCAACCGGTTTTATCTGAGCCTGATTGTAAGGCTGACCTTTTGGTCCCCTGACATCAAGGAAGAACCTGGCCAGATCGAGATATTTTCTCTCTCCGGTGGTCCTGTAAAGCTTAACAAGTCCCATTTCAATAACCTGATGACCCGGATAAACTTTCTCCCTGTCCCAGCCAAAATCCCTGTTGACCAGGTCTGCCGATTTAATAGCAATATCGAGCAATGTGCGTTTACCAGTAGCCTGGTAATGGGCAACTGCAGCTTCGTAAAGATGCCCCAGATTATAAAGTTCATGACTAAGTATTGAATCGAGTTCCCACCGGTTTATACTTGCCCAGTTATGTAATCCTAAACCTCCATGCATCTCTGCAATAGTACGGTTAGTATAAAGATACCCGTCATCTTCCTGCGCAAGACCGATCTTCCAGATAAGAGTATCGAGGTATGCTTCCAGTTTGGGATCAGGATAAGTCTGAAGTGAAAAACTGGCACCTTCAATTATCTTATAGACATCGGAATCATCGAATGGGTAAATAGTCTGGAATTTACCTGTATCAAGACCTCCGGCAATTTCGAAGTTTTTAACTCGTCCTGTAGATTCACAATATCCAAAAGCGATAGGAATTGTAACAGTGGCATTCTTCTTTATCCGTGGGGCCCAGAAGTTGTCGGTAAGTTTAACTGCTGTAAATGGCACCGGGTGAATTGGATAATCTGCAGAAGATGAATTCTTTGAACATCCATAAATTAAAAGAAAACCCGCTGCAATTACTACTAAATGATTGTTTGATATTCTCATAAAATTCATATTTTAAAAAAAAGTGCCTTTCTGTCTTAACCCCGCCCCCAAAATCACTGTTTTCAAGTCCCTCTCTCCGGGGAGAGGGATTTAGGGTGAGGTTATTTTGTAAGTTCTAAAACAACAACTGATTTTGATGGCATATTAACAGTCAGTATTCCATCTTTAAGCGTAAATCCTTTGAAACTGGCAGGCTTCACCAAATCCGGTTTTTCAAAACTGTTATACGAATTCATTTCACTTGCAGAAAGTACCTCACCAGCAACATATTTGAATGTCTCACCTATTACAGGGCATATTACAGTAACTGGTTTATTAGGATTGAGGTTTGCAAGAGATATATGCACTTTGCCATCTTTATCAACAGATGCAGAAGCAGAGACAGAAGGTATTTTTTTTGTACCATAAGTGTAATCTTCACATCTGAGATCGATATTCAGCAATTTAGCTTCCTGGTGAACACGGAACATTCTGAAGACATGATATGTGGGAGTCAAAACCATCTTGTCATCTTTTGTAAGTATCACTGATTGAAGCACATTAACTACCTGTGCAAGGTTTGCTACCTTAACTCTGTCAGCGTGCTGATTAAAGATATTAAGATGAATTGCAGCTGTTATAGCATCGCGCATTGTATTCTGCTGATAAAGGAATCCGGGGTTAGTGCCCGGTTCAACATCGAACCAGTTACCCCATTCATCAACCACAAGTCCTTTTGTTTTCCTGGGATCGTAGCGATCCATAATATCAGAATGACCTTTTATTATCTGGTCCATCTGATTATTAGCCTGCATGGTCTGAAACCATTGTCCTTCATCAAAATCAGTAGCTGATCCTTTATTATTCCAGCCGTCGACCAGGGAATAATAATGAATTGATAAGCCCTGAAATCTGTTACGGGTTGCGCCATCTTTCATCAGTGTCTCTGTCCAGGCAAAATTGTAGTCTGAGGGTCCACAGGCAACACGGTAGAGCCTGTTTTTCCCATAGTTATTCAGGTAGGTGGAAAATTGTCTCATTACATTGGAATAATACTCATCGGTCATATTTCCTCCGCATCCCCAGTTTTCATTACCAATTGCAAAATATTTTACATTCCATGGCTTTTCCTGTCCGTTTTCTTTTCGTAGCCTGGTCATCGGACTTTCTGAATCAGATGTAAGGTATTCGACCCACTCTGCCATCTCTTTAACAGTTCCGGATCCGACATTACCATTAATATATGCATCACAACCAATCAATTCGGTTAATTTCATAAACTCATGTGTCCCAAAGGAATTATCCTCAGTAACACCGCCCCAATGTGTATTAACAATTGATGCTCTTTTCTCCTGTGGTCCGATGCCGTCCTTCCAATGATATGTATCTGCAAAGCAACCTCCAGGCCAGCGCAGGTTGGGTACTTTTATCTCCCGAAGTGCAAACAGAACATCGTTTCTGATACCATATGTATTTGGAATTTTCGAATCGGTTCCAACCCAGATACCTCCGTAAATGCAAGCTCCCAGGTGTTCAGAGAAATGTCCGTAAATATCTTTGCTGATAACCGGACCAGGATTATTAGCAATAACTACTAACTGGTTAACAGAAATAAGGTTTTCCTTTTGGGCTCCGGCTTTTGTACCTGCTAATAAAAGTAGAATAAAAAGAACAGTAACTAATTTTTTCATGGTAAATCATTCATTAATATTATAATTTTAAGTTTTCCCTGGTGGCCTTAGTGGCGCCCTTCTCAATAAAATTTCCAAGGTCTTTATACTTCAAGTACAAAGTTTCGTATTTCTTTGCTCTTAACGGGTCGGGTCGGTATTCTTTTCCAAATCCTCTTCCCATTGCTTTCTGTGCAGATGGAATATCTTTATGAACTCCGGCAACAACCGAAGCAGCCATAGCTGAGCCCAGGGCACATGTCTGATCTGAGTTAGCAACTTTGATCGGCATATTGAGTACATCTGCAACTATCTGCATTACAAAATGGTTCTTTTTAGCAACTCCGCCAATAGATATTACCCCATCAATACGAATGCCCTCAGAAATAAACCGATCATTAATCATTTTTGAACCAAATGCTGTTGCTTCAACCAGCGCCCTAAAAATCCTTGGAGCATCAGACCCCAGTGACAATCCGGTTATTGCTCCTTTTAGTTCCTGATTTGCATCCGGGGTACGTCTGCCATTCATCCAGTCGAGAGCAATTATTGCTGTTTCCTCAATAGGAAGCAATTCAGCCTGTTTGCTTAGTTCCTCAATCATTTTATCCGCAGTTTCGGTAATAATTTTGCTTTTTGTTGCTTCATCCAACCATGCCATTTTCAAAATTATCTCATTAGCAGGCCACATCAATAACTTACTGAACCATGCATAGATATCTCCGAATGCCGACTGACCAGCTTCAAGACCAAGCATTCCTGGTACAATAGAACCGTCAACCTGACCACAAATACCAGCTACCAGATTCTCTCCAACCTCTGCAATAGGTGCTACAATCATATCGCAGGTGGAAGTGCCCATTACCTTTACAAGTTGATAAGGTTTAATCTCACCGCCAATGGCACCAATGTGTGCATCAAAGGCACCAACACCAACCTTTACATCCGTTGAAAGTCCAAGCTTTGTTGCCCATTCCTCCGACAGACTGCCAACTTCAATATCACAAGTGAATGTTTCGTCAAAGAGTCTTTCTCTGAGGCCGGATAACAGAGGATCAAGTTTTATAAGGAATTTCTCGTCTGGCAGACCATTGAAGTCATCATGCCACATTGCCTTATGTCCTGCTGCACAACGACTTCTCTTGAGCTTAAGAGGGTTGGTGTCTCCTATAAGAAGGGCGGGTATCCAGTCACAATGTTCAACCCATGACCATGCATTTTTCCGCACCTTTTCACTATTACGGAGAACATGAAGTATCTTTGCCCAGAACCATTCGGAGGAATATATTCCTCCTTCAAATTTTGTAAAGTCCACTCCTCCCCATTTCCTGGATAACTCATTTATCTCAGCTGCCTCCTGAACAGCAGTATGATCTTTCCATAATACAAACATGGCATCGGGATTGCTTGCAAATTCAGGTTTAAGTGAAAGAGGAATTCCATCTTTATCAACAGCAACAGGAGTTGAACCGGTCGTATCAACCGTAATACCAACAATATTATTTGCCACTTCTGAATCAAGCCCTTTAAGAGCACCTACAACAGATTGCTCCAAACCTTCTATATAATCGAGGGGATGTTGACGAAACTGATTGGCAGATGGATCACAAAAGAGGCCATTTTTCCACCTTGGATACTCAAATACCGATGTACCTGCAATTTCTCCATTACTTGTGTCAACTATAACTGAGCGAACTGAGTCAGTCCCGTAATCTATCCCAATTACAAATTTCTTTGCCATATCTTAACTTGTTAATTTCATTTTGAGTTGCCCTGTCCATAGTAGGCATCAAGTCCATGTTTTCTCCTAAAATGTTTATCAAGAAGAGATTTGTTTATGGGTTCATTTTTCCCGAGCAGAATAGTATAAAATGCCATCCTTGCAATTTCCTCAAGAGCCACAGCATTGTAAACAGCGTTATCTGCATTGGTTCCCCAGCAGAAAGGGCCATGACCATTAACAAGGACCGAAGGCACTGTTAAAGGATCAACCGATCCCAGACTTTCAAGAATTATCTTTCCAGTATTGATCTCATAATCACGGTCTATTTCCTTATCTGTTAATAATCGTGTACATGGTACTTCACCATAGAAATGATCGGCATGTGTGGTACCAAATGGAGGAATAGCCTTGCCTGCCTGTGCCCATGAAGTTGCATAGGATGAATGAGTATGAACAACCCCTCCTATGGAAGGATAGGTGCTATAAAGAATCAGATGGGTAGGAGCATCGGTGGATGGCTTATAATTACCCTCGACAACCTTCCCTTCGCTATCAATCACAACCATATCATTCGGTTTCATTGATCCATAGCTTACTCCTGATGGTTTAATAACTATAAGTCCGCTTTTTACATCTCTTCCGCTGGCGTTTCCCCATGTATGAATCACCAACCCTTGACTAACAATGTCGAGATTGGCTTTAAATACACTGTTTTTTAATTTTTCAAGCATAATTTTAAACTCCAGGCACTTTTAAATCAATTAACATCCAGATTAAAATAAAACCCATTTTGCTTAAACCGTTCATATCTTTTTTTAATAAACCGATAATAGTAAGCACCCTTTTTTGAGGTTACTTTCTCTTTCTCATCAAGTTTTTCAAGTATGTCCATAGACAATATCTTTTTCCTGAAATTCCTTTTATCTATTTCTCTCTGGTAAAGAGCTTCATAAAGAGCCTGAAGTTGCACAAGAGTAAATTTATCTGGTAACAGCTCAAAACCTACCGGTTTAATTTTGATTTGATTCTTCAGTTCGTACAGGGCTCTTGCAACCATTTCAGGATGGTCAAATATCAGATCAGGTAATTTTTTAATGGATCTCCAGTGTACTCCATTTTTAGTCGCCAGTTCCTTGTCTATATCCCTATGCGCAATTAAAGCAAAATATGCTACAGATATCACTCTTCCTCCCGGATCCCTGTTTACATCTCCATAAGAATAGGATTGCTTCATATAAACAGACTCCAATCCGGTGAGATTACGGAGTATTCTGCTGGCTGCATCATCAAGACTCTCATTCTTTTTTACGAAACCTCCAGTCAGTGACCATCGGCCTTTTGCGGGTTCAACAATCCGTTTAAAAAGAAGAAGTTTAATCTCCTTATCAAGTAAATCGTAACCGAAAATAATTGTATCAACTGCAACCAGGTGTTTGGTTGCATGGGAATAGATTTTCATTTTCTTTAAATCAGGTTTCATCTTGTGGGGAATAAGCAATTTGCTTTAAAGTTAAATTATCCCGGAGGATATATGATAATAGATCTCATTCCATCTGAGTTCTTTCTTAAACTCACTAATATCGCATTTATCGCCGATTAGAACATATTCAACTCCCATCATCCCGGCAAAATCTTCAAGATATTCAGCATTAATTGAATTACTGAACCCTGTGTGATGAGCTCCTCCAGCTATTATCCATGCTGCTGCACCTCTCTTCAGATCAGGCATCGGGTTCCATAATACACTTGCAACCGGGAGATTTGGCATGTCAGGGCATTTAACTACTTCAACTTCATTCACAATCATTCTGAATCTGTTACCCAGGTCAATGACAGAGACATTAATAGCATTACCCGGATTAGTCTTGAAAACAAGTCTTGCAGGATCTTCTTTACCCCCGATGGAAAGTTGATGTACCTCAACGGCAGGCTTCTCAATAGCAATTGACGGACACACTTCAAGCATGTGAGCCCCAAGCACTCTCATACCATTAGGATCGAAATGATAAGTATAATCTTCCATAAATGAAGTACCGCCTTTCAACCCATTTGCCATCACCTTCATTGAGCGTACCAGGGCTGCTGTTTTCCAGTCACCCTCAGCTCCGAAACCGTAACCTTTCGACATTAGTCGTTGTACTGCGAGACCAGGTAATTGCTTAAGTCCATGAAGGTCTTCAAAGGTTGTTGTAAAGGCTTTGAAATTCCCGGCTTTCAAAAATCCCTCCATACCAAGCTCAATCCTGGCAGCCTCTTTCAATGTTTCGGAAGCAGCAACAGCCTTTGTTAACTTATACTCCGATCCATATTCCGCAAGAAGATTTTTTATATCAGCAGGAGATACTTCATTGACTTTTTTTACCAAGTCGCCGATACCGTATCCGTATACTGAATATCCCATTTTCATCTGTGCACTCACCTTGTTTCCTTCTGTAACAGCCACATCCCGCATATTATCTCCAAATCTGGCAATCTTCATATTCAAGGCATCGTTATATGCGGAGGCAACCCTTACCCATACAGCAATCCTGTCGATAGCTTCAGTATCCTGATAATGACCCACTACTACTTTCCTGTTCAACCTCATCCGTGTCCCAATAAAACCGAATTCACGATCTCCATGAGCTGACTGATTAAGATTCATAAAATTCATATCGATCGAATCCCATGGAATATCTCTGTTAACCTGGGTATGAAAGTGGAGAAACGGCTTATTCAGGACAGATAATCCCCTTATCCACATTTTAGCAGGCGAAAAGGTATGCATCCATGTTATAAGCCCAATACAGTTTGTTGAGTTATTCGCTTCTGAACAAAGCTGATAAATTGATTCCGGTGAAGTAAGAACAGGTTTAAAAACAACCTTCTGAGATATTTTTGTTGATTTATCAAGAGCAGAAGCAATTTTAACTGAGTCAGCAGCTACCTGCCTAAGAGTCTCATGACCATATAGATGCTGGCTTCCTGTAACAAACCAGATTTCCTGTTTTTTTATTTTGTCCATGTCAGTTTATAAAGTTTGTAGAATTATTTTTTTTATCAATTGATCTACCAGAAATAAGCATAAAAGACCACAATAACAGCTATGATTAATCCAGAAAATAAAAGGTCCCAGTTATTATAGCTGGCCCTTGTAAATGCTTTCTCCTCAGCAGTGGCAGATCCAAAATACAACCCCCTGATTGCAACCTGATCAGGTGCTTTAGTAACAAAGCTTGTAACAACCATTATAGCTATAACTAAAAAGAACAGAGCTATCTCATAATGAAGCCAGTTAGGTGCAAGAAAAACCTTATAAATCAGGCCTTCAGGATTAATTCCTGTACCAATTACTTTAAGGCCCAGACGGGTCATACCCAGAGTAAAACCTGAGATCAGTCCTATTAAACCAGCCATGGGAGTCGTCTTTCTTGATGCAACACCCAGCAGGAATACGGCAGCAATACCCGGGGCAAGCAGAGATTGGACATCCTGCAGGTAAGCATATAAAACTTTCCCGAGTCCTCTCATAACCGGGATCCAAAGTATCCCAAGAACAACAACTACAACTGTGGCAATTCGTCCTACTTTTACAAGCTCTTTTTCAGGAGCTGCCGGTTTGAATTTCTGGTAAAAATCAACAGTAAACAGTGTAGCTGAAGAGTTGAATAATGAAGCTAGTGAACTCATAAGTGCAGCAAGAATACCACCAACAACAAGCCCTTTAAATCCTAATGGAAGCAACTCTTTTACAAGTATTGAGAAAGCTGCATCGGAATCTGTCAGAGTAATCATCCCTTTTGCATTGAGAGAATATGCTATCATACCGGGGATAAGGAAAATAAAGACAGGCGAAAGTTTTAAAGCTGCACCAAAAATAGCTCCCCTGCGTGACTCTGTCTGGTTACGCCCAGAGAGTACCCTCTGAACGATAAACTGATCAGTACACCAGTACCAGAAACCAATTATTGCAGATCCAAGAATTACACCGGTCCATGGATATTCAGGGTCATTAGCAGATCTCATCAATTCGGTCATAGTATTCCCATCTGCATTAACTGGAACAGCACGGCATATCTCCATCATCTCGGACCATCCCCCAAGTTTGATAAGCCCAATTACAAGTACGGCAAGAGAACCAACAAGCAGTATGGGTGTTTGTAACACTGAGGTCCATAAAACAGCTCTCATCCCTCCTAGTGTAGTATATATACCTGTAAGAATAACCAATCCAATTGCACTGATCCAGAAAAAATCTATTCCAAACATTGATTCAATTCCAAAAACCTCCTTGAAAACAATACCCCCGGCATATACTGTAACAGCCACTTTTGTAAACACATAACTGACAAGAGAGATTATTGACAATACACTTCTGGATCCCTTATTGTAACGTTTTTCAAGAAATTCAGGCATTGTAAATACTCCACTCCGCGCATAAAAAGGAACAAAAAACCAACCAAGGATAAGGATAAGCCAACCATGCATCTCCCAGTGTGCCATTGCCATACCACTAGAAGCTCCGGCACCGGCCAGCCCAACAAGATGTTCCGATCCGATGTTGGAAGCAAATATTGAAGCTCCTATCGCCAGCCATGTAGCATCTCGTCCGGCAAGAAAGTAATCAGTTGAAGTCTGAGATTTTTGTCTGACTACCCAGATAATAATACCTATCAGGGCAAGACAAAAAAGCCCTAAAACGATCCAGTCAAGTGTTCTCATAATAATAACTTTTTAATACTATTAAAAATTAATATCTATAACTGCTGTAAAAAGTAAATGCCAAAAGAAAAAAATTCAATTTAAATAAATAAATTTTTATTAGTCTATTCAGTTCTCAACAAATTTATAAAAAACATTTTAAATGTACGAAATACACTTTAAAAAAGGAATAATTGAATTAATTTTTAATCAATCTTAGTCACCGCCCACCTCATTTCGATAAATTCACTACTTCCACTCCTCGAGTGAGGACTTAATAAAATCAACAACTTTCTGGTTTTCCTCCTTGCCGTTTCCGGTAATACGGAATGGTTCACCAAATTTCATATGAATAGGTTTATTCGAGTCGAGAGGTCCAAGTTCTTTTATCCACTTCCCATTGCCCCAGAAATCAGTTTTTATGGCCACCGGAACTACTACAACTCCGGCCTTTTTTGCGAGCTTGATACCAAGCGAATTGAATTCCTTGGGTTCAAAATCAAGGCTTCTCGTACTTTGCGGAAAAATAACAATAGAAATCCCCTTTGATAACAAATCTACACCACCGTTCATAACAGCTTCAAAGTCTTTTCTTGGATCGATCCGTCCTACTACAATCGGATTCCTCGACCTCATGACATCACCAAAAAGCGGGTGTTTGACAAGGCTCTCCTTAACAACAAAAGTTAGCTCTTTGTGTGGTGCAATTATAGATGGGAAAATCATGCTTTCAAGAGTACTCATATGGTTACTGATGAAAAGTACAGGCCCTTCGGGACTTGCAATATTCTCCATGCCCGTTATATGAAATTTTCCACCAACCATTTCAATAAACCGGAAAATCTCGAACGAAGAATAGGCCCATTCTTTGGTACCGTATACTTTTCTTATAGCCTCCTTCCTTGTACGCAAAACAACCGAAGCATATTTTAATATGAAGAATAGACGATTGTTTAAAAGAAATTTTTCTTTTAATGAGAAATGCTCTTTTACCCGGGTATGGTAAGAATATGAATCAAAGTATCCGTAGTCCATCAATATCTAAAATTTAAACTATTTTCATAAATTGAAATTTTAGTAACCTAATATGCAAATCTAATATTTAAATTTGAAAATTATCAAATTGGGAAACGATGAAAAGACTATTCTTCTCAGCATTCTTTCTTATCACATGCGGTATAGTTATCAGTTCAAATCCTTTTAAAGGAGAGAAATGCATTGTCAGATCAGAATTTATCTATCAGCCTGGAGATGTTGTATTTCCAAGCTGTCACGCTTCAACTATTATAGAGAATCGCAATGGATTACTGGCAGCATGGTTTGGAAGTACAGCGTTTTCATACCCTGCTGTAATTCAGACAACTGATGGATTAATACATATAACCTATACATGGAACAGGAAGCAGATTAAGCATGTGATTCTCGACCCGGCAAAGATTAATCCCAGATCATTTTTGAACGGGGAGTGGCCCTCTGAATAATTTTTTCCACTACCTGTTTATCATAGGCATAATGAGAAGCATAAGTGATAAGACGGTCAAAATAATTACAGCTCCCCAGCTAATAATATTCTGCATGGGTTTGTTGACAAATGTTCCCATAATCTTTTTATTGTTTATTAGCAAAACCATAGCCACAAGAACAACAGGAAGAAGAATCCCATTTAAAACCTGTGTCCATATTGAAATCTGAATTAGCGGAGCATTAGGAATTAAAATAATAATTACGGAAATGATCAGTATCCCGGTATAGAGAGTATAAAACTCTTTTGCTTCATCCCATTTTTTATCAATCCCTGCCTCGAACCCAAAGGCTTCAGAAACATAGAAAGCTGTTGCCAGGGGCAAAATGGTTGCTGAAAAGACTGATGCTACAAATAGACCAAAAGCAAAAACACCTGACGCCAGCCTCCCTGCAAAAGGTTTCAGAGCAAGTGCAGCATCTTTAGCCTCATATATCTGAATACCATTTGGGTGTAATGTTGCGCCACAAGCTACCATAATAAAGAAAGCAACAACAATTGTCGCAACACAGCCAACAGTTATATCAATAAGCGTATACTTAAAATTCTTCATTTTTAATCCTTTCTCAATCACTGACGATTGCATATAAAACTGCATCCATGGCGCAATAGTGGTACCTACCAGTGCAATAACCATCGCAATACTCTGGGTATTCATTTCAAGCTGAGGGTGAATTATTGCAGATCCGATCTCCCCCCATTCCGGTTTACTCATTAATGCTGATACAACATACGAAAGCAATGACACACTGAATATCAGAAATATACGCTCCGCTATCTTATAAGTTCCCTTCACAACCAGAAACCATATCATTATTGCGACAACAGGAACAGAAATGTATTTGCTAATACCAAAAATCTCCATACTTCCGGCAACACCCGCAAATTCAGTTGTTGTGTTGCCTATATTTGAGAAAAGTAATCCAATAAATATGAAAAAAGTGGTCTTCATCCCGGCATTTTCGCGTATCAGATCAGATAGCCCTTTACCTGTAACAATACCCATACGTGCATTCATCTCCTGAACAACCAGCAAAACAATGAATGATGGAATCAGTGTCCAGATCAATCCATATCCATACATTGCTCCAGCAACAGAATATGTAGCAATACCACCTGCATCATTGTCGACACTTCCTGTAATTATACCAGGACCAAGGATGGCGAAAAATATTGCCATCCTTTTAAAAAACCGGGATCCCTTATGTTTTATCCTGATCATGATTATACCAGATTATCTTTTGTTTTTTTACTTTAGCGAAGTCTCGACTTCGTCAAACTTTTAACTTTTGAATTTTACCTTCTATTGGTCCTCCTTTTATGAATCAAATCTTCAACAACATCGTCAACAACAACCATTCCCTGAAGCTGGTTATCCAAATCAACAACCGGGACAGCGAGAAGATTATATTTTGAAATTAATTCTGCTATATCATCTATCTTCTGATTATCATAAAGAAATAACGGTTCAGACTTCATTATCTGGCTAACCATTGTTTTGGGCGGGGCAATGACAAGATCACGCAAATTAAAAGTCCCAATTAATTTGTCATTAGTCTCAGTTACAAACAGGTTGTATAATTCAGAAGGTTCAGGCTTGGTATTGCGAAGTTCATTTATCACCGCTTCAACTGTTATTTCTGGATTAAAAGATATTATATCGGTTGTCATCAGGCTCCCTACAAAGTTATCAGGGTATTCAAGCAGCTCTCTGACCTCTTGCGATGATTCGATATCCATTTCCTGAAGTAGTAATTCAACTTTCTCATCTTCAAGCTCATCCATGATATCAGCCACCTCGTCAGCCGGCATTTTTTCAAGAACATCTGCAGCTTTATCAATTGGAAGGTTTTCAACAATATGAATCTGGGCCCGAGTCTCAAGTTCTTCAAGAACATCAGCTGCTTTTTCTTCATCAAGAGCAGAGAAAACCGACATACTGGACTTCTTACCCATATCCTCAAGTATATCAGCCAGATCAGAAGGGTGAAGAGTGTGCAGTTTAGCATAACTTTTAGAAAGTCTGATATTAAGGTTTGAGTAATCTATTGCCTGAACATCGTCCCAGAGGATAAATTTTGCTGGTATATTTACTTTAAAGAGAGAGAGAAATCTTTTTATCGGTATGGAGATCCCTATCCTGCGCAAAAGTCCCTCAATACCTATATCAACAGCTATAGTGAATGTTCCTGTTGGCAGCGTTACAAGCCTCACATCATTAACCCTTACAAGTTTGCGTCCATTCATATCCACTATTTGCCTATCGAGAATATTTTCCTTGAGTAACATTCCACTATCAACATCCGCTTTCCGGAGCTCAACAAGATTTGTACATGTTACGTTAAGCATTTCTCTTGCTTTTGTAACCATGAAGCTCTTAAAGGAATAGGATTTAATCTCCTTTCGAATCTTAAGACTGACTCCAATTACAAGTTGCTGGTTCGGATCATTTTGTCCTGAAGGCACGGCATTAATAAGTAAATCTTTTATTATTCCAATAGCATCGCCATCGGCACCAAAAGCTTCTTTACCAATTATTCCGCTTAAATAAAAAGTTGTGAGTGAAGTCATAGCCACCTCCTTACTGTTAATGATACAGGAGGAAGTGACCGGAGAACGGGCTATCCCTCTACATCAGGGTTAAGATTAATATTTCCGCCGGGTCCTCGTCCATTCAATTAATAAATTTGATTTCGGGCATAAAAGTAACCCTCATCTTAATATTTTCCAAATATTATTAGAAAAATTTTGGAGTGAGCCAGAGTTTGCTTTGCCCACCTAATCCCATTCATAAAAATCAATAATATTTATCATATGGGTATATGTGCGTAATTGTAAAATATATTATATCAAAAATGAGGCAACTATACTACATGATCTAAATTTTTCTAAATTTGAGCTCAATTTTCTTACCTAATAAGATATACGAGTGGGAATTTTAAAAGATAAATTTTCAGGCTACGATGCCCCGCAGAAAGCAATGCAGGCTGGTATCTATCCCTATTTCAGGGCAATAGAATCAGAACAGGATACGGAAGTAATTATTAACGGGAAAAAGGTTTTGATGTTCGGATCGAACAGCTACCTTGGTCTTACTAATCATCCTAAAGTAAAAGAGGCTGCAAAAGCAGCTATTGACAAATATGGTACCGGTTGCGCCGGATCAAGGTTCCTGAACGGAACACTTGATATCCATATCAAGCTTGAAGAAAAACTTGCCCAACTGGTTAAGAAAGATGCAGCACTCTGCTATAGCACAGGCTTTCAGGTAAACCTTGGAGTAGTATCACTGCTTGCCGGACGCAGCGATTATCTTCTGCTTGACGAGCTCGACCATGCTTCAATTATTGAAGGTAGCAGACTATCGTTTTCGAAAGTGCTAAAATTCGACCATAATAATATGGATGCCCTTGAAAGCAAGTTAAAATTATGCGAAAAAGATCGTATAAAACTAATTGTGGTTGATGGCATTTTTTCAATGGAAGGTGATATTATTAAATTACCTGAACTGGTAAGCCTGGCTGAAAAATATAATGCATCAGTTATGGTCGATGACGCTCACTCAATTGGCGTTCTGGGGAAAAACGGATCAGGAACTGCTTCACATTTCGAACTGACTGATAAAGTCGATCTTATAATGGGTACTTTTTCAAAATCATTTGCTTCTCTGGGTGGTTTTATTGCTGCTGATAAAGAGGTGATCAATTTCATTAAACATAACTCAAGATCACTGATTTTCAGCGCGAGTATGACTCCTGCGTCAGCTGCTGCCGTACTTGCTTCAATTGAAATAATGGAAAATGAACCGGAAAGGATCCAACATCTCTGGGATATCACTGCCTATGCCCTTGATAGCTTCAAATCAGCCGGATTCGACACCGGGAAATCCGAAACACCGATAATACCTCTCTTTATCAGGGATGATATTAAGGCCCTTTATCTAACAAAGATGTTGCTTGAAGATGGGGTTTTCGTAAATCCTGTTGTTTCACCTGCTGTATCAAAAGAAGATTGCCTCATCAGGTATTCCCTAATGGCTACACATACAAAGGAACAGGTAGAGATTTCAATTGAAAAGATTACAAAAGTTGCAAAATCGCTGGATATTCTGCACTAAGAATTTCTTCAAAGACAATTATTTTTGTGACACGGAGTGACACAGAGAAGCAGAGAGTTTCACAGAGATATATTCTCCGTGATTCTGTGTAACTAATAAATTTTTAAAAATGAAAAAAGTTATTCTAATAACAGGAATCTCTTCTGGCTTCGGAAAACAAACAGCAGAACTTCTTGCAGCTAAGGGACATACTGTTTATGGTACAGTTCGAAAAGATTCTCAGATAAACCCGGCTGTCACTGCTCTCAAAATGGATCTGATCAATATTGAATCTATAAAGCAAGCTATTCAGACTGTTCTTCAAAAAGAAGGTAAGATTGATGTTCTGATAAATAATGCCGGAATGCATACAGGTGGTCCGATTGAGACCTCTCCTATTGAAAACATAAAACTTCAGTTGGATACAAATTTCATGGGGATGGTTCATCTTACCAGAGAAGTATTGCCTGTTATGCGAAAACAGGGTAGCGGCACAATCATTAATTTTAGTTCTATTGGCGGACTAATGGGTTTACCCTTCCAGGCTTTCTACTCAGCAGGTAAATTTGCCATTGAAGGTTTCAGTGAAGCTCTCAGGATGGAGGTCAGACAGTTCAATATTAAAGTAATATTAATTAATCCGGGTGATTTTCATACGAATAACTCAGCAAATCGCCGTAATTTCCTGGCCCCAACAGCTACAACAGATCCATATTATGAACAATTTACAAAGACTCTGACGATTATTGAGGAAGATGAAACCAACGGTTGGGAACCGGTAATTATGGCCAGAAAAGTTGTTAATATCGTAGAGTGTAAAAATCCACATCAGAGATATATAATCGCCTCATTTGAACAAAAAATCGCAGTGTTATTAAAATATATTTTACCCGGAAAACTATTCCGTAGGATTTTAGAAGATCATTATAAGATCAAATAGTTTGTCTTGTTGTCTTGTACGATTGTGGCGTTGCGCCGCTATACCACTGTACCTCAACAATATAATTTTAAATAAGATCATCCCTCCCATTGACATACTTCAGATGCTTAGGGAAAACAATAAAACCGGTTCAAAGCCCGGCTAAGTCTGTTACTTCGTCGTAAGTAAAATATAGTCTGAGACTACATGGTATTAAAAGCTAAGTTTAAAACTTCGCTTAGCGGCAACATAAAATGCACAACAGACGGAAAAATAACTTACTACGATGTAATCAATTACTGTAATTATTGCCAAATTATTGATAATTTTGATCTGTAAAATTTTATTATGACAGAGCTTGAAAAGTATTTTGATCAATACCGTAAGAAAATTATTGGTATTGATAAAGAGATAGAAACACCCTACGGAACAAAAAAGTTGGTTTATGCCGATTGGATAGCCAGCGGAAGACTTTACTCTCCAATTGAAGAACGTATTTCTGACGATATCGGCCCTATGGTGGGTAATACTCATTCCGAATCGACAGCTACCGGAAAGGCTATGACAGATGCTTATCATCTCGCTCAGAAGAGAGTTAAACAACATGTCAATGCCAATGATGATGATGTTCTGATATTTACAGGTTCCGGGATGACCTCGGCAATTGCTAAACTACAAAGAATTATTGGTTTAAAGGTTCCGGAACAAGCAGCTAATTTTTGTGCTTTTACCCATGGAGATTACAAAAAGTGTAAAGACATTCCTAATGAAAAACGTCCGGTTGTTTTTCTGACTCATACAGAGCACCACTCAAACCATATGTCGTGGTTTGAAACTCTTGCTGATGTTGTTGTTTTAGAGCCTACACCCGAACTTACAGTAAATCCGGAAATATTGAGAAAAGAGATAGTAAAATACAAAGACCGCCTATTGCTTATAGGTTCTTTTTCAGCATGTTCCAATGTTACAGGCTATTTCCCGCCTTATTATGAACTTGCGCGGATTATGCACGAACATAATGGATATTGCTTTATTGACTATGCTGCTTCAGCACCTTATGTCGATATCAATATGCACCCTTCTGATAACATGGAACAACTTGATGCCATCTTTTTCTCACCGCATAAGTTTCTTGGGGGACCCGGTAGTGCAGGTGTTTTGGTATTCAATAAAGTTCTTTATAAAAACAATATTCCCGATAGCCCCGGAGGAGGTACAGTTAAATGGACAAACAGATGGGGCGGATACAGTTACATTAGCGATATTGAGGTTAAGGAGGATGGTGGAACACCAGGATTTCTTCAGGGAATTAAGGCAGCATTGGCGGTCTCTCTAAAAGAGAAAATGGGCACTTCAAGGATCCATCAGCGTGAAAAAGAACTTATTGAGATAACATTCAATAAATTATCCGAAATAGACGGACTACATCTTCTTGCCCCCGATATTCAACGGAGACTGGGTGTATTTTCATTTTATATTGACAATGTGCATCACAACCTTGTTACCAGCCTGCTAAACGACAGATTTGGGATACAGGTTAGAGGAGGCTGTTCCTGCGCAGGAACTTATGGTCATTTTCTTCTGGATGTTGACATTAGTCTGTCGAAAGAGATAACCGATAAAATTGATGCAGGAGATCTCTCCATGAAACCAGGATGGATCAGACTATCCCTTCATCCTACCATGACAAACGATGAGTTATTCTTCATTACAGATGCTATAAGACAAACTACAATTAATGCAGTAAATTGGGGGAAAGATTATAATTACGACCGACATACAAATGAATTTCACTATTCAGCAACTCCCGTAAAGAATATTTCAACTATTTCACAATGGTTTGAAGTCTGAAGTCTGAAATCCAAGAAGTCAGAAGTCAGAAGTTTATCTCCATACTTTTTCTTCTGACTTCTGACTTCGGGCTTCCGTCTTACTCTTTATATCTCCAAAAATAATCTTGAAAATAATTTGTATATTGAACATATGTTCATTATCTTTGTAGTGAAATATTGATATTATTTATGTCGCCGAGACCAATAAGACTCCGAAAAGTAAGCAGTCCCCCAATAATATCAGGATTTAAGCCTTATGGCAACAAAAGTAATACGGTAAATACAGAAAATGTGTTTCTGCACCTTGAAGAATACGAAGCAATACGTCTATGTGATTTCACAATGCTAAATCACCACAAAGCTTCCATTATAATGGACGTATCCAGGCCAACACTGACTCGCATTTATGCAAGAGCCCGACAAAAGATTGCAGAAGCGCTTGTACTCGGAAAACAGATAATTATTGAGGGAGGAAAGATTTATTTTGATAGTGGATGGTTCTCATGCAGTAATTGTGGTTGTCTTTTTAATAATCCGTATATAGAGGAAGCCATCATAGAGTGTCCGTTGTGTAAAAGCACCAAAATATCTGATTATCAACATGATGAATTTGAAGAATCGACACGGGTCAATAATTTATGCATTTGTCCACATTGCAACTACGAACAACCTCATCAGTTTGGACGTCGATGCAATGAAGAAATTTGCCCCAGATGCAGCAAAAGCATGGTAAGAAAAGGAAGCCCTTACAATAGAAACACCAAAAGTTATTAATAAATATTAAATATGAAAGTAGCTATAACAAGTACAGGAAACAATCTGGAAAGCAAATTGGATCAACGTTTTGGCCGTTGTGCATTTTTTGTAATTTATGATACTGAAAAAGAAGAGATGGAATTTATTCCCAATCCTAACAAAGATGCTCAGAATGGTGCCGGTCCTGCATCAATACAAATGGTTGCATCACATAATGTTCAAAAGATAATATCAGGGGAATTTGGAATTAAAGTTAAATCCTTGCTCGATAGTCTTAAAATTCAAATGATTGTACTGAAAGAACCGGAAAAAAGTGTAAGTGAAATTATCACTATGTTAAATAAATAATACAAAAAGTTATGCCACAACTAAATGGGAAAGGACCTGAATCTAAGGGTCCGAAAACAGGTCGCGGACTGGGTCTCTGTAAAAAGGAACTGAAAGAAGAAGATTTAGCAAAACTTGGAAAAGGACAGGGAAAACGCCGTAAATCAGGCGGTGGAACAGGAAAAGGTAAACGCTTACAAAGCGGATCTATAAAATAATATTATTAATCATTATAATTTAAATATGAAAAAACGTATTGCCATCCCGCTTGAAAACGGGATATTATGCTCGCATTTTGGTCATTGTCAGCAATTTGCAATTGTAGATACTGAAAACAACTCAATATCAAAAGAAACTTTAGTTACACCACCTCCCCATGCGCCGGATTTACTTCCAGCATGGTTAGCTGAAAAAAAAGTAACTGATGTTATTGCCGGAGGCATGGGTCAAAGAGCTATAAATCTGTTTAATCAGCAAAAAATAAATGTCTTTGTAGGAGCACAGATTAAAAGTCATAAAGAGTTAGCCAATGACCTGTTGAATAATTCACTGGCAGCCGGGGCAAATTATTGCGATCATTAATCTTATGGGTAGATGATTTCAGATTACCGCTGCTTTTATTGTTTCGTCAGGGCATTTGAAAAATTACTTGAAAAGGAAAATATTTCCAAAGAAGCAAAAAATTGCTTTACGAATGATATGGTCAGTTTATATCAGAATAGACCGGATAGCTTTATCTCTCCTGAATTTGCCAGGCAACTTCATGTTTTATTAAGAAGTTATACTCTTAATCCTGATCCTTACAGACAAGAGAAAAAGAAGTATAATGACTTGGCTATGAATATGTTTCCTGGATTACAAGAGCTAATAGGGCAATCATCTGATTCTTTTGGAACTGCTTTGCGGCTGGGAATTGCAGGAAATATTATCGATTTTGCTGCGAATGACAATTTTAATTTGCAGGCAACTATCCATAAAGCTCTTAATTGTGAATTTGCCATCGATCATTCAAAACAATTAAAAAATGCAATAAAGAAAGCAGATACTATTCTATATCTGGGAGATAATGCAGGGGAAATTGTATTTGATAAACTTTTTATTCAGACAATTAACCACCATAATCTCACTTACGTAGTCAGAGGAGCGCCGGTCATAAATGATTCTACAATGGAAGATGCAGAATATGTTGGCATGAAAGATATTATCAATGTTATTTCGAACGGTTACGATGCTCCTTCTACTATTCCAGACAAATCGAACAAGCAGTTTCAAGAATATTTCAGGAAAGCTGATCTTATTATCTCTAAAGGCCAGGGCAACCTTGAAGGACTGATCCCCCTAAATGATGATCGCATTTTTTTCCTGTTAATGGTTAAATGTGATGTTATGGCCGAATTTATGAAAGTTAAAAAAGACAGCTTTGTTGTGTATAATACCTCCTGCTAAATTAAAAAGTATACTTGAACTCTTATATTATAAATAATTATGATAAGTTTTGGTCCTGTACCATCAAGAAGGCTTGGAAAAAGCCTTGGAATAAATAATATAGTCTCTCCAAAGGTCTGCTCCTATGGTTGTATTTATTGCCAGGTCGGAAACACGATGAAAAAAAGCATTAAAAGAGAACCATTTTTTAAACCTGAGAATATTTTAAAAAAAATCGAACAGCACATTCAGAAACTCAACAAGGACAATGTGCCCGATTACCTGACTTTTGTTTCAAACGGAGAGCCTACTCTTGATATAAATCTGGGGAAATCTATAAAATTGTTGAAAAAAATTGGTATCCCAATAGCAGTTATTACAAATGCTTCTTTGATAGATAATAAATCGGTAAGAGAGGACCTTAATCTTGCAGACTGGGTATCTTTAAAAATGGACGCCGGCGATAAAGAAACATGGCAGAATATTAACCAACCCTCTCCTGACCTGGATTTTGAAAACATTTTGAACGGTATCGGGATTTTTTCAAAGGAATTCTCCGGGATCCTTTGCACAGAGACAATGTTGGTTGAAGGCATAAACGATTCCGTTGAAAATGTTTCCTCTATCTCTGATTTTATTATGAAATTAAATCCCCTGAAAGCTTATCTGTCAATTCCTATAAGACCCCCTGCACATAAATCAGTAAAACCACCCCTCCCTGAGATTATAACCAGAGCATGGCAGATTTTTATTAATAATAATATCAATACAGAATTACTGACAGGTTTTGAAGGCACCGATGCAGGTTATACCGGCAATATATATGAAGATATACTTAATATTACAGCAGTTCATCCTTTAAGAGAGGATTCACTGATGGAACTATTACAAAGCAATAATGCTGATTTCCAGATAGTTGACTCTCTTGTCAAACAACGATTAATTAAAAAGGTTCTTTATAACGATAACAAATATTATCTGCGGGAATATCATTTTCAAATTTAAAAAATGGTTACACCAATTATTTTATATGGTTCCTCAGTTCTCAGAAAACATTCAATAGATATTACTGAAGAAGATAAAATATTGGAAATTACTGAAATGCTGTTTGATACTCTTAAAAAAGCTAAAGGTATAGGATTGGCAGGACCACAGATTAATTTTTTAAAAAGAGCATTTGTTATTGATACTTCACCACTTGTCGAAGATGACATAACAATTGAAAGATTTGAAGGAGTTTTTATTAATCCTGTAATAATTGACAGGAGTGCTGAACCTGAAATTTATAAAGAGGGATGTCTTAGTTTGCCAGGTATTTACGAAGAAGTTGCACGCCCGGAAAAAGTGTTGGTCAGATACCAGGATATATCCTTTAACATTATAGAAGAAGAACTTGATGGTATAAAAGCACGAATTTTTCAGCATGAATTCGATCATCTTGAAGGTATCCTGTTTATTGATAAAATAAGCAATCTAAAGCGCAAGTTGATATACCGGAAATTAAATAATATCAGAAAGTTATCAGCATCATGAAAATGTTTATTACAAAATGTCAGAATACTATTTTCAGAAAATATTTTCATAGACAAGTAGTATAAACAATGAAAGAATTATACAAGGAATTAGAAAAAGATGTCCGTTATATTGAAGGTTTGAAAGCTTGTTTCAATTGTGGCATTTGTACTGCCATTTGTCCTGCAGCCCAGATATATGATTACGATCCCCGGATGGTAGTTAATATCGTTCAGCAAAAAGATGAAGATGAATTAGAGAAGCTGTTAAAAAGCGATACTATATGGTATTGCGGCGAATGTCTTTCATGTAAGACACGATGCCCCCGTGGTAATACTCCCGGATACATAATCCAGGCATTAAGAGCTTTGTCTATTGAAACAGGCTTTTTTATTGAAAGCCAACAGGGGAGAAAACAACTTGCAATCAAACGAACTGTGGGAGACCATATTCTTAAATATGGGTACTGTGTATATATTGATGAAGTTGACAATGAAATGTATCCCGAACAGGGACCTATATGGGAATGGTTAAGAAAAAACAGAGAGTCAATGCTGGAACGGCTTGGAACAAGCTACAATAAAGAACAATCAGGTACACTTCGTAAAACATCACAAAATTCACTTAGTGATCTCAAAAAAATATTTGATGAAACAGGAGGCACTCAACGATTTAAAAAGATTGAAAAGTATTCTGCTACCAAGGCAAAAGAACTTAACATAGATTTTAAAGAAGACAAAGATGATTATTTCAAATTTCTATATAACGAATAGTACCCGAATTTGCCACATAACTAAATATATCTCATAATGAAGGCAAGAAAAAATGAGAACTGGTCAGCCTACCAGAAAGAAATAGCGGATGATCACTATTATTTTGCCCGCAGTTGCATCAGACAAAATTTCTTCCCGGCAGCTGAAAATCTTTATCTGAACATTTTGAAAAATGAACTGGGAAAAGATATTTTTGATGATGCACGACAAACTACATGCACGGGGATTGCCTACCATTCAGGATTGATTCCTTTGGAAACAACAATGACTGTAATTGCACGCCAGTTTGCCTTGATGAACGAAGCCGGATATGAAAATTTTGTCGTTTCATGTGTCACCTCATTTGGCCTCTATGTAGAAGTGATGGAAACATGGAAACATTTCCCGGAAACAGAGAAAGAGACACGGAAAGCACTAAAACGGGCCACAGGCAAAACCTTCGAAATACCAAAAAATCTGGTCCATGCCAGTGATGTTATATACAAGTTTCGTAAAAAGATTGCAGCCAAGTCGAAATATAGTCTGACAAATCATAATAGCAATGAGCCACTTAAGGTTGTGGATCATATAGGATGTCATTATGCCAAGATATTTCCACAAGAAGGGATAGGCGGTGCTGAATATCCATATGTCCTGGCAGGTTTAATTGACGATTGGGGAGGTAATCAGGTTGACTATCCTGAACGACGGCATTGTTGCGGTTTCGGATTCAGACAATACCTGCTTAAATCAAACAGATCATATTCTGTCACTAATTCAAAGAAGAAATTCGATTCGATGCTGCCCTTTAAACCGGACCTTATTATAGCCAACTGCCCTGGGTGTACTTTCTTCCTCGACAGATGGCAATATGTAATTGCTGAAATGGAAGGAAAAACTTATGGTGAAAATGGTTACGGAATTCCCGTGTTAACCTATGAGGAACTTGCCGGGCTTTTGTTAGGCTACGATCCATGGGATATCGGTTTGCAAACTCACCAGGTAACAGTTGAGCCTTTGCTCGATAAATTGGGAATAATCTACGACCCTGCCAAAAAATATCTTGGTCGAAACGGGGAGAACATAGGAATACCAGAGAAGCCTCAGGTACTCAGATGTTGCTGATCAGGATATTACAATACAACGACTAACTTTAATACGATATATAATTATTAAAATCTTATAACGCAACTTAAATTTAACAAACAATGAAAACAACAGATGTATTAATTATCGGAGGAAGTGCTGCTGGAATGGTTGCTGCATTAACAGGTAAATCTTCATGGCCAGATAAAAATTTCATACTCGTCAAGATGCAAAAAGAGATGATGGTTCCTTGTGGAATCCCATATATATTCGGCACACTTGACAGTAGTACACAGAATATCATGCCTGTTGATAATATGCTGGGAAAAGCCGGTATCGAGTCTCTTGTTGACGAAGTGGTCAAAATAAACAAAGAAGCTAAAACAGCTGAGCTGGCAAGTGGAGAAGTAATCCAATATGAAAAGCTTGTAATAGCAACCGGCTCTAGCCCTGTTAAACCAAAATGGTTGAAGGGTGGCGAAAAAGAGAATGTTTTTGTAATACCTAAAAACAAAACCTATCTCGATGAGATGAAGACCAAACTGGCATCCCTTAAGAAAGTAGTTGTAATAGGTGCCGGATTTATTGGGGTTGAATTTTCTGATGAATTAATAAAACATGGGCATGAAGTTGTGCTTGTAGAAAAACAACCCGACATTCTAAGTTTGGCTTTTGATGTTGAGCTATCTAAAAGAATAGAGGATATACTTGTCCAAAGAGGAGTGAAAATTATAACTGGAAACGGTATCCAGGAGATACTTGGAGATAAAAAAGTAGAAGCTGTAAAACTTGAAAATGGAGAAATTGCTGATGTTGATGCTGTCATTCTTTCGGTAGGTTATAAACCCAATACTAAACTTGCAAAAGAATCTGACATTTATGTTGACGAAAGCGGGTTTATTGCAGTAGATGAATATATGCGCACCCATGTTAAAAATGTTTTTGCTGTTGGCGATTGTGCACAGAAACGTGACTTTATAACCCGCAGCCGCGTTGCCACTATGCTTGCCTCTACAGCTTGTGCTGAGGCCCGGATTGCAGGAATGAATCTTTTTAACCTCAATGTTGTAAAAACATTCAGTGGAACAATTGCAATCTATTCAACTGCGTTAGGAAACACAGGATTCGGAACCGCAGGTGTAACTGAAGCCAGAGCAAAAGAAGAAGGTATTGATGTGATTACCGGAACATTTGAAGGAATAGATCGTCACCCGGGAAATCTGCCGGATACCCATAAACAACTTGTGAAACTTATTGCAGCACATAATTCAGGTGTTATTATTGGTGGTGAGGTTATTGCCGGATTAAGCACAGGTGAACTCACAAACGTAATAGGACTTGCGATCCAAAACCGGATGTCAATTAATTCATTGCTAACATCCCAAATAGGTACACATCCTTGCTTAACTGCTTCTCCAGCTGGTTATCCATTAATTAAAGCAGCTGAGATTATCGCATCAAAAATGAGAAACCATTAATGGATGCATTCAAGACAGGTTACCAATAAATGTCATAATTAATGAAAAAAGTGAAAATCGGGATTATTATCTGTGACAGGTATCGCACCTGTGCCGGAGGCAAATGCTTCAGAGCTGCTGCTGCCCGTGAGGGTGCTTTTTCAATCTATAAAGATATGGAACTTGAAGTTGCGGCATTTACTACCTGCGGAGGTTGTCCGGGCGGAAATATCGAATATGCTCCTGAAGAGATGAAGAAAAACGGAGTTACACGTATACACTTTGCCACCGGATTTCTTGTCGGATATCCTCCATGTCCATATATAGAACACTTTAAGAAGTTTATCACAGAAAAGTATGATATGGAGGTAGTTTTTGGGACACACCCCATCCCTCAAAAATATTTTATCACTCATACTAATTTGGATACATGGAACAATAAATTTCTGCAGGAGGCGATTAAACCTTCTCTTTCAGATGAATCAACCCGCCTCAATTATGACTAACAAAATATGATTAAAATTGCGATTGCCAGCGGAAAAGGTGGTACAGGGAAGACATTCATTTCAACCAATATTTTTTATACGCTTCTACAAAATAATTACAGAGCAATACTGGTAGATTGTGATGCTGAAGCTCCAAATTCACTTGAATTCTTCGAAAGAAATTTTATTAGTGAATCAGAAGTTACTCAACAAGTTCCGGTTATTAATAGCGATATCTGCACTTTTTGTGGCAAATGTTATGAATACTGTAATTACAATGCAATATTTATACTGCCACAAAAAAAAATAATAAATGTTATAGAAGATCTTTGTCATGGTTGCGGTGCATGCAGTGTTGCATGTAAGTTTGAAGCAATTTCTGAGAAACCAGTATCGTTGGGACATGTGAGCTTATATTCAACCAACAAACTGCCCAATCTCATCGAAGCCCGGATGAATATTGGAGTAATGTCACCTGTTCCTGTTATAAAATCTGCAATAAAACAAATTGATGATCAGACCGATATTGTAATACTTGATTCACCACCCGGAACATCATGCCCTTTTATACAAACAGTCTCATCTGCCGATTATGTTTTATTGGTTACAGAGCCCACACCCTTTGGACTTTCCGATCTTAAGCAGAGTGTTGAGACACTAAGAACTATGGATAAACCACTAGGAGTAATTATCAACCGGGCGGGATTAGGAGATAATAAGGTACAGGATTACCTTGGGCAGGAGAATATTCCCCTTTTATTGGAGATTCCTTTCGATAAGAAGATCGCAGGATTATACTCAACAGGGAAAATAGTATCAAAGACTGATTCTGTTTTGGCTAATCAACTTCTTACAATAATCAAAAAAATACTTGAAAAACATGGAAATAGCAATAATCAGCGGTAAAGGCGGAACAGGCAAATCAAGTATTAGCGCCGCATTCGCTACAATGAACGGGGAAGTAGTTCTTGCTGACTGCGATGTTGATGCAGCAAACCTTTTTCTGCTGTTTAATCCATCCCATGAAGAAGAAGAGGTTTACATTGGTGCACAAACTGCTGTTATTGACTATAACCAATGTACCAACTGCCAATTATGCATAAATTACTGCCGCTTTGATGCAATTTCTCTTAAAAACGATATAGTTACAATATCAGAAGTATCATGCGATGGCTGTTTCCTTTGTTCACATATCTGTCCTGAGAATGCCATCAATATGATTCCCAGTGATAAAAGCCGTATGTATTCTGGTAGTTTCCGTAAAGGGAAAATGGTTTATGGCCGTCTTGCGCCCGGAGAAGAGAACTCAGGAAAACTTGTAACTATGGTACGTGATAAGGCTAAAAAGTTATCTGTAGAAAATGAAATTGATATGGTTATACTTGACGGACCTCCCGGCATAGGCTGTGCTGTAATTTCTACTATAACCGGGGTAGAAAAAGTTGTAATCGTCACCGAACCAACTATTTCCGGACTGCATGATATGCAAAGAACCATGGGGATTGTTCAAAAATTTAAATTACAGGCTTATGTTATCATCAACAAATGCGATCTTAATCCTTCAATGTCCAAACAAATTGAAGAATGGTGCAATGAAAATGGAATTACCACAACATGGCAATTGGCCTTTGACAAACAAATGGTGGAGGCGATGGTACACGGAAAAAGCATTTTAGAATATAACTCTAATCTGGATATTAGTAAAAAATTAGGTGAAATCTGGAAAATAATCTCAAAGAAAAACTAATTATGAATAAATTATTCGAAAAGATCCCCATGGAGGGAGTTAAAAACATTATAGTTGTAGCATCTGGAAAAGGAGGCGTAGGGAAGTCAACAGTTGCTGCCAACATGGCTATAGCCATGGCAAGAGAAGGTTATAAAACAGCGCTTGTTGATGCCGATATTTATGGCCCGTCAATTCCCAGGATGTTCGGTATAGAAGATTCTAAACCTGATGTAACAGCTTTTGGTGATAAAGAGATGATTTTCCCTGTCGAAAAGTTCGGTGTTAAGATAATGTCAATAGGTTTTTTTATCGATAAAAAACAGTCGCTGATATGGCGAGGACCTATGGTTTCAAACGCTGTTACACAACTTTATGAAAATACTGCATGGGAAGATATAGACTATATGATCGTGGACTTTCCTCCGGGAACAGGTGATATTCAGCTAACTACTATTCAAAAGCTTAACCTGACAGGAGCAATCATTGTTACTACACCTCAGGAGATTGCTTTAAACGATGCACGTAAAGCCACTTCAATGTTTACCAATCCAGACTTGAAAGTTCCGGTACTGGGAATAATTGAAAACATGTCGTGGTTTACTCCAGAACAACATCCCGATGAAAAATATTACATTTTCGGAAAAGGTGGAGGTCATAAAATGGCGATAGAATTTGACACATGGCTCCTGGGTCAGATACCTTTTGTAATGGAGGTAGGTGAAGCAGCCGAACAGGGCAAAAGTGTTTTCAGTCAAAATAACAAACAAGTTGCAGAGGCATTTGAAAGAATTACAGAACTACTCATCTCTAAAACTAAATAATTTTTATTATCAAGAGGGCTTTTTATAAAAAAGTATTACTTTTATAAAAATTCGTATTACGATGCCGGTTACCCGTTTTAGTATTAGTCTCGAAGAAGAACTGCTTAAAGAGCTCGATCTGTTTGCTAGAGACAACAGATTTGTAAACCGTTCTCAGGCATTAAGACACCTGATCGAAAAAAACATTGTAGAAAAGAAATGGCAATGTAATAATATGGTAGCCGGAGCAATTGTAATGACTTATGATCATCATAAGAAAGATATTATTACCAAATCAAATGATATTCAGCACAATTACTTTGATGTGATTTTGTCTTTACAACATTTTCATCTTAGTCACGAAATTTGCCTGGAAATTATTGCAGTTAAAGGAGTCGCAAAAAAGCTTACTGAACTCTCCGATAAATTAATAAGTATCAAGGGTATTAAACATGGTAAACTTATTATGAGCAAGACCGATTAATTTTTTTATAATATTGGTAACACGTTTTATGAGATTCGTAATATTTAAATAAGTCAAAATTATGAAAATACAACTTTTTTCCCTGGCAGTTTCAATAATATTAGCTCCACCGGCATTTTCGCAGGAGGAGACCCGATCAGTTCTTCAGGACACAGTAAATCTTGATGAAGTGATAATTACCGGGACAACAATAAAAGTGAATAAAAGAAATGTACCTATGGCCATTTCAGTGGTTAATAACCTTCAGATAACGGAGAGTAATGAATCGGCCCTTTTACCAATATTAAACGGACGTGTACCTGGTCTTTTTGTGACCGAACGAGGTGTAATGGGTTTTGGAGTGGCAGCCAATGCAGCAGGACAAATCTCAATAAGAGGGATTGGTGGCAGCCCGACAACAGGCGTTTTAATGCTGATTGATGGTCATCCTCAGTTTATGGGAATTTTCGGACATCCCCTCCCCGATTCATATGTTGCATCTGATGTTGAACGTGTTGAAGTTATACGTGGACCTGCTTCTATTCTATATGGCTCCAATGCCATGGGAGGAGTTATTAATATTATTACAAAAAAGCAGACCAAAGAAGGATTCAATGGAAGCGCCAATTTAATGTACGGTTCATATAATACTCAGAAATATATGGCATCTGCCGGCTACAAAAAGAATAAATTAAGCCTGTTCGCATCCATTAATCATGATCAGACTGACGGCCATCGTCCTAATTCAGATTTCAGTATCACAAACGGATATCTGAAAATGACCTATGAATTAAATGATAATATACAGGCAATTACAGATCTCAGCCTGGCACATTTTAAAGCAACTGATCCCGGACCAGATACCATTAATGCAGTCCCGGGCAGTTCCCTCGATATCACAAGAGGCTATTGGGCTTTTACTATTGATAATAATTATGAAAAATATTCCGGCACTGCAAAAATATTTTACAACTTTGGCGAACATAAAATATCAGATGGATTTCATTCAACAGATGCCAATTATGGTCTGAATATTTATGAATCAATAAAACTATTCAAAGGTAATAATATAACCCTCGGGGCAGATTATCTCACTTATGGAGGAAGAGCCGAAAATGAACTTGCAATGAATGGTCAGGGTATATTATTTAAAGACACAACTCTATATGATGCAGGAGTTTACAGTTTTGTGCAGCAGACAATATTTAACAAGCTAACACTTAATGCAGGCTTGCGCTTGCAAGACCATCAGATTTATGGAAAAGAGTGGATCCCTGCCGGTGGTTTCACATTCAAAATTACAGGACATTCTACATTAAAAGCATCAATATCAAAGGGTTTCCGAAGTCCGACAATACGGGAACTGTATATCTGGAATCATAATGAAAACCTAAGCCCAGAGACAATAATGAGTTATGAAACAGGTTTTTTGCAATCGTTCTTTAATCAGAAACTTAAATTTGAATTAACAGGTTATATTATTAAAGGCGATAACCTGATTATTACTGTTCCATTAGTTGGATTACAAAACGCTGGAGAAGTTTTTAACAAAGGGATTGAGTTTGCAGCAGATGCGCATCCTGTAAATAATTTAGTCCTTAATCTGACATACTCCTATATCAATATGAAAAATCCTGTTTATGCCACGCCAAAACATCACCTCTTCTTAAGTGGAAACTACAATCTGCGTAAATGGCAGGTTTCATCAAGTGTGCAGTATGTAAATCATCTCGACACCGATCCCTCTGCAAATATCAGCTTCCAGAATTATACATTATTCAATTCTAAAATTTCATATAAGATTTGGAAGTATGCTGAGTTTTTTATCAGTGCTGAGAATATCTTAAATCAGAAATACGAAAACAACCTCTATTATTCAATGCCCGGCATAACAGCTTTTGGAGGTATTAAGATGAGATTCTGATGAATTATATACACATTAATCTATTAATTAATTATCCTTATCTAACGTACCTGAAATGAAGAAATATACTTTTCTCCTTTGCATATTATTGTTAAGTAGCAATCTTTGGACAAGTCCCTTACATTCAAAATTGAAACACAGTATTATCATTGATACTGACTGTACTGACAATGATTTAATAGCTATCAGTTTACTATTATCGCACCCCGGAATAACTGTAAAAGCCATCATAACTTCTGATGGTAAACTACACTCGGATGAAGGGATAAAAAAAATTGCGACTCTTTTGCACGAATTCCAAGCTGATACAATTCCTGTTGGTTCAGGAACCGGAATGGCAGCTAAAGTTTCTATATCTGAATTACTTCAGACTTCAAAAGAAGAGATGACGATAGTCTGCCTTGGTCCTTTGACAAATATGGTCAAGGTATTACAGGATAATCAGGCAGTATACAAAAAAATTGAAGAAATAATCTGGTACAGTGAATCGGTTAACCCATTACAGGGCTACAATTATGAATACGACAGTATAGCAGTTGATCGTCTGTTTAAATCAGGAATCGATATTAATATTATTTCCAACCTGAATTATGAATCATCAATTGTTGATGCCGGTTTTATTAATCAATGCAGAGAGACAAAAACAACTCTGGGAAAAGTGATATGCAATATCCACAAGCAGTCAGCTAATCCTGGAAAATCAGGGCAAAGTGAGGAACTGGCAGCAATTTATCTGGCTAACCCTGAATTATTTGAAATGACCCCATCTGAAGATAAAACAACTGTACATTTTAATAAGAAACACAGCATTCAGGCAATAAAAGAAGTTTTAACCGACATGATAACAGGGCGTTATAAATCAGATCACTTTGTTGCATTCTACGGCTTCCCTGTCAATCGTGAACTATACGTGTATGATGTAAGACAAATTATGGATTCAGCAATAGCTTACTATGGCATTGATGAATGGAAAGCCTGTGTAATGACTGATGAATTCCATGGGCACCTGGGGGTATTCTCAATTGTTGGTGCAAAGATGGGTATCTATGCAAGAGAATATTTCGGTATAGGAACTGATCTTCTTGAAATTAACACCTATGCAGGGTCGAAAGAACCTCTCAGTTGCATGAACGACGGTCTGCAAGTGAGTACGGGAGCAACTTTAGGACAGGGAGCAATTCATTTAATAAACGACACTCTTGCCAAACCGCAGGCTGTTTTTACATATCAAAACCACTCCATCCTTATAAAACTAAAATCCAGATACCTGAAAAAACTAAAGTCAGTCATCGATGAAGGAGTTAAAAATTATGGGCTTGAGGATGAAAGTTATTGGAACCTTATCCGTCAAACATCCATAAAATACTGGCTTGAATGGGACAGAAACAAAATATTTGATCTGACTATTTTATAAATTAATCCAAACAATTTCAAATACTATTTCTCTTTCTCCAATTCCCCGAGTCGTTTTTCAATATCTTTCTGCGAGCGGCTGAGTGCATCTGCCTCAGATTTAAGTAGCTTAACTTCATCCTCTTTAGTCATTGAGGGCATCCAGGGATAGCCTGGAAAGGATTCAGTATAAGCTCCGCCAAAGTTCCGACCCCTGCCGAAACCCCTGCCTCTGCCCATACCTCCTCTATAGCCAAAACCTCTACCCATTCCACCTCCAACTCCTTTTGTAAATCCCGGGGAATCAAATCCCTGGCAATAACCTAATGCTCTTCCGGTTACGGGACCTTGTCCCATTGGTCCGGTACGATCTCCTCTTGGCATAATACTTAATTTTTAATGTTTAACATAATTTAATTTGTTGCATAGTTTATCCTGCTTAACAATTTAATCAGACTACAAATATACAAATTTAAATGAACATATGCTCATTATATTTAAAATATTTTTGAATTTTATATCCCAAATTGTAAAAGAACTGTTATTAAGTGAGCGTTACAGATAAGATTAAATTTAACAGCCCTCCGGTGAACAGGGCCGATAAAAGCATTATAGCTGTTGATTTCAACAAATCAACTACGCCCAGTTCTTTTAAAAGTACTGCAAAAGCAGCTACACAGGGGAAGTACATAGATAAAACTACTGATGATACAATAAGCTCCTTTAAAGTCATGTTTAGCGGAATAAGCATCCCTACGGCAAGGTCTTTTCGCAGGAATCCCATTATCAATGCCCCCACAGCCTCCTGAGGCAAACCTAAAAAATGATTAAAAACAGGGGCTACTATTTTCCCGATAAACTGGATAACACCAAAGGTATAAAGGAGATTGGCAATTAAAACACCCAGCAACACAAAAGGCACGGCTTCTTTGATAAACCATTTTAATCTCATCCAGACTTTTTTTATTACCCCCTTCAGATAGGGTATCCTGTATGGGGGAATTTCAATAAAAATTTCCGGTGATGTGCCCTTTATTATTTTTCTGAGTATTAAACCTAATATGAACCACACCACTATCAATGTCCCAAAAACAATACCTAATCCCTTGATCCCATAGGGACCCAACAGACCAAATAACATAGCTTGTAATGCCATGCAGGGAACTGCAATTGACATTAATGTTGCTGCAATAAATTTTTCTTTCCTTGTTTCCAGTATCCTTGTTGCCATGGCTCCCGGAACATTACATCCAAACCCCAGAAGCATGGGTATTATAGCAAGTCCATGAAGTCCCATTTTATGCATAATAGTATCTACCATAACCGCCACACGGGGCAGATAACCTGAATCTTCCAAAAATGCAAGAACTGTATAAAATGCAAATATATAAGGTAATACAACTCCAATCGGAACAAACAATCCGGTAGTTAAAAGGCCAAATGACTGGCCGTAGTCTATGGCCCCGTTCACGAGCTTGCCAATAAGCAAATCATGCAAAACTACATGATTGCTCAAAAATACCGAAAGTTTGAGCATCAGTGGCGACCAGCCATTTTCAAATAAAGGTTGAAATACATAGCTTATCAAATTTTCTCCTAAGAAGCGTATTGCCATAAACACCACCAGTAAAACCAATATCAGAATCGGGATACCTGTTGCAGGTTTTACTGAAGCATCACGCAACTTTTCGGAGAAAGTATGGCGCTTGTGTTTCATTACCTGCACCTGTTCAATAATTTTACCTATTTCGTTCCACCTCTCTTTTTTATTAAAAACAAAATCCGAAGAGCGGGCTTCCTTAATTTTTTCAACAAGTTCCTTAATCCCTTCACCGGTTAATGCACACGTCGGGATGCATGGAATACCGATAATTTGTTCAAGTTTTTTTACATCAATTGAAATACCGATATGCTCTGTTTCATCAAAAAGATTAAGAGCAATCAGCATCGGTTTTTTCGTCTGAATCAGTTGAAGTGTCAGGTTCAGATTACGCTCAAGGTTTGTTGAATCTATTACCTGTATAATAATATCGCCTTCTTTAAGCATTTCAGTTGCCACCTCTTCGGCTTTGCATGTGGGGTCCAGAGTATAAATACCCGGCACATCAATTATTTCAGCCCGTTTACCGGCTATTGACACAAACCCCATGGTGAAATCAATGGAAGTACCCGGGTAATTGGATGAAATCACATCAACACCGGTGAGGCGGTTAAAAATAACACTCTTACCTACATTAGGATTTCCTGTCAGCAAAATTTTCATCAGGAGCCCGGTTTATTTTACTTCCACCATAATCTTATGAGCCATTCCATATCCTATTGCTATTTCTGTATTACCTGAACGTATTATCACTGGTCCTTTCATCCATTGACTGTTGACTTTGGTAATTTCTTTACCTGCCCGGATCCCTAAAGCATCAAGTTTTTCAACTAATCCATGCCCTCCATTAATAGCCATAATTATTCCTTTCCTTCCATCGGGCAATTCTTTAAGTGATATCATTGTTTACGTATTATATTTTAACCGTTTTCCTCTTCCTTCTCCACCTCCTGATTTTCGGCGTTTACCCATCCCTTTGCCAAGTTTTTGTATTAATTCTTCCTGAGGTACTTTTTTACACTTACCAAGTCCTCTGCCTGTATCAGGTCCTTTGCCTTCAGGCCCGGTTCCATTCATTTGTGGCATAATTAATTATTTAACATAGTTATTATTTGTTATACAATTTTCAGTCAGTTTATACAAGTATCGAATGATGGACAAGCCGTAAATCCTCTTTTTATCATTGCATTTATTTTATCAGCCGATGCTGGCAGTCCTAAACTCATATTAACGATTGATTAAAAATTATATATGTTCCCCGTCTTAACCAATGCCATTCCGAAACTTTCATAAAAAGCTGACAAAGCAGGAAGATCAGTGCAATGTGAAGGCAAAACATGTTTCAGTTTATTCTCTTTAATGTACCTGATTGTCTCCTTTGTCTGATGGTTGATCTCCTTCAGATGAAACCCTCCCATTATTCCATAAAGTCGGTTAATGCCTGTAACTTTCTTCGCATATTCAAGTGTATTAACAATTCCTGAATGTCCGCAACCGGTAACAACAAATAAACCTTCAGGCAATATTAAAGTTATTGCACTGTCATCCATTACATAATCTGGCATTCCGTCTTCAAAAATAAAAGAGGTCGTGCGTGATTCAAACCCGGTCAACCGAGGAATCTCTCCCAGAAAAAATATCTTTTCTGAAATTTTATAAGGTTCTGCCGAAGTAATTAAGCTAAATAACAACGATAACTCTTCTTTTGAATTTTTCAGTCCTATATAAGTATGGTCACTTTTCCGATACCTCTTAACGAAACATCCCGGATGGCAAATCATTCTGCTGCCTGACAAATAACCAAGTCCGTTACCGTGATCAAAATGTCCATGACTTAATATAACCATATCAATATTTGTCATACTGATCTTCATTGCCTCTGCATTCCTCAAAAACATATCGCCTTGCCCCGTATCAAAAAGTAATCGTTTCCCATCGTATTCAATAAGATACGACAGACCATGTTCCGCTGGCGTATGACTACCGGGATGATTATCTGTAAGTACTGAAATTGTCATAAATAATTTTTATTCAAAATTAGTCTAAATAATTTTTAAATGAACAAATGTTCACTTAATTTTGTCCTTATTTTTTAAAAAAAAGATGTTACAACATATTGCATTAACAGTGAACGATTCAGAAGAGATTGAAAATAGTGAAAGGGATTTATATTTCTGATTTAAAAGAAACAAGATGAGTCCTAAAACAAAACCTTTCGATGAACATCTGTCTGATTACGAACAATGGTTTACAGATAACCACTTTGTTTTTCAATCGGAGCTTACAGCAATTCAGAAAGTGTTGCCAGATACAGGCAATGGCGTTGAAATTGGTGTAGGAAGTGGAATATTCGCTTCATTACTGGGGATAAAAGATGGAGTTGAACCCTCGCATGCAATGCGCGAAAAAGCAATGGGAAGGGATATTAATGTAATAAACGGGGTCGCTGAACAATTACCTTACCCCGCTAAAAGCTATGAGTATGCCCTGATGGTAACCACCCTTTGCTTTGTTGATGATGTTATGCAATCGTTCAGAGAAGTTTACAGGATATTAAAAAAGAATGGAAAATTTATCATTGGATTTGTAGATAAAAACAGCCCTGTTGGAAAAACTTATCTTGAAAATAAGGATAAAAACGTTTTTTATAAAGATGCTGCTTTTTATAGTGCCGAGGAAGTTTACAGGTATTTATGGGAAACCGGGTTTAAAATAGATGCGACCTGGCAAACTGTATTCGGAGCTTTACATGATATAGTAAAGGTTCAGGAACCCGAGATGAGTTATGGAAGAGGAAGTTTCATAGTAATCAGTGCTATTAAGGATGAATAAAATTGTTTACAATACAGCTTAAAACCAAATCTGACAGTAATGACAGATAAACTAAAACAAATTTTCGGTCCGAAATGCACTGCCATCAATGTAAATGGCGAATTAACCAAATTTATTAATGTCCCCACCAGACAGATGAAATTATGTGAAGCTGTGAACTACTCTTTTAAGGTTCCAATAATGCTTAATACCAATAATCTGGGCTGTCCGGGAGCCAGACGCAGTATCGGATTTGACAGCAATGATAAAAAACTTGCAAAAGAAATTTCAGAAGAAAATAACCTGTCTGTAAAATTTATCCGGACTGCTTTACAAGGAATACCTGTTATGAATGACATCAGCCATATAAATCTCGGTTTACCAAAATGTCTGGAAAATGATTTGCAACCCGATTTATATATAATGTATGTCCAGCCTTTCAGAATTACAGATCTAATGCATAATCTGGCAAAAATAGCAGTGAAGCCATTAATTCCTCCTTACTTTTTATTATCCGTTTGCGGAAATGTCTTTGCAAATTGTTATACTAATCAGGTTGTAAGTATTTCATTTGGATGTCCCGAATCAAGAAAATATGGTGGAATCGGGAAAAATGAAATAGTTGTGGGGTTACCATTCCGTGTTGCCGAAAACTTATTGAGCTATTACGACGATTAATTAAACAATTGGCGCTCAGAAATTAGAAAATTGATTTTTTTACTAAATATATCAATTAATCAATGCACATTTATAAAAATTCATATCCATTTTTATCCCGTTTTGGTATTATCCTGGTTGCCATTAATATATATATTTTATTTACAGGCTGGCAATCAGCAGTATATTTTATAATACCGGCAGTCTCAGTTATCTTTTTTGTTCTCATAAGCCTGTTTTTCCGTGTACCGGAGAGAAAGTGCATAAAAAACGAAAATCTTGTCTATGTTCCTGCCGATGGCACGGTTGTAGCTGTTGAGGAGGCGTTTGAAGATGAATATATTAAAACTAACTGCACGAAAGTTTCCATATTCATGTCTGTTTTCAATGTGCACCAAAACATAATTCCTGTGAGCGGTAAAATATTATACTACAAACATCACCCTGGTAAATACCTTGTAGCATGGCATTCAAAATCAAGCTATAAAAATGAACATACATCCATCGTAATTGAGACTAATGACGGCTTAAAGCTTATGGTACGCCAGATTGCCGGTTTCGTGGCAAGGCGTATTATATGCAATATAAAAGAAAATGATTATGTTGAACAGGGTGATGAATTGGGTTTTATTTTGTTTGGCTCGCGGGTAGATGTTTTTCTTCCACAACGGATAAAGATAATGGTTAAGTTGGGCGATAAAGTAAAGGCAAACAGGCATGCAATTGCTGATATCAGTTCATCCTGAAAAATCGTTTGAGAAATAAGAAAACAAATCTATATGGGTTATTCATGATGTAAATTTGCAGAAATTTATTAATTTTGTAACAATACCGTTGGGGGTGCCTTGAAAGAAACAGGCTGAGAAAATACCCCTGAACCTGAAATGTATAATAACAGCGGAGGAAAATGGTGTATAATATTTTAAGTACCAATTATTAATGTATATACCGTTTCGTTCGCAACGATGCGGTTTTTTATTTTAATTACAATGAATGATAATTTTGATCAGTATGCAGCGAAATACGATGCATGGTTCCTAAAGAACAAAAATGTGTTGTATTCTGAATTAAAACTGGTAGCGCATTTTTTAAAAAATGCCGGTGATAATTTATCTGTCGGTTGCGGGAGCGGGTTATTTGAAATGCTTCTTCAACAGGAATACAATATAACCATTAAATACGGCATAGAGCCATCGAAATCCATGGCTGAAATTGCAGGCAAACGCGGAATGATCGTAAAAACAGAAACTGCCGAAGCCGCAGATTTTGGAGAAGATCAATACAGTACCATACTTTTCAACGGTACGGCCGGTTATATAAAAGATCTGCAAAAAGCTTTCAATAAAACTTACAAAGCCTTACACAGAGGAGGAAAGATTGTAGTCATAGATGTTCCGAAAGAAAGCTCGTATGCCCTGCTTTATAATTTGGCGAAAGTGCTTGGTACATGGGACCATCCCCTGTTGGAAGGTGTTCATCCGCCGGATCCCTATCCGATTGAATTTGTTAAAGCAGCCAACTGGAGGACTACTGCTGAAAAAACTGACATGCTGAAAAATGCAGGTTTTTCCCATTTTGCTTACGCCCAAACCCTCACAAAACACCCTGTTTATTCCGATAACGCATTGGAAGAGCCAAGGGAAGGTTTTGATTGCGGCGACTATGTTGCAATTTGTGCTTATAAAATCAATTAAAATATGATAACAAAAGAATCTATTATCCGCGATTTACAAACGGTGCGCTCACGATCCCCATTGGTGCATAATATTACAAACTATGTAGTAATGAACAGTTCAGCTAATGCATTACTGGCGGTTGGCGCTTCGCCCGTAATGGCCCATGCGGTTGATGAAGTTGAGGATATGGTGAAGATTGCATCATCGCTGGTTATCAACATTGGCACGCTCAGCAAAAATTGGGTTGAGTCTATGATAAGGGCAGGAAGGATGGCCAGGGAAAGAAGCACACCTGTTGTTTTTGACCCTGTTGGAGCCGGGGCCACATCATATCGTACTGAAACCAGCCTTCATATTATTAAAGAATGCAAGCCCGGGGTGATTCGCGGCAATGCCTCTGAAATTATGGCGCTGGTAAATGAAAAGGGGGATACCAAGGGAGTTGATAGTATCGCTTCTTCCAAATCTGCCCTTCATGCCGCAAAAATTCTTACAAAAGATACAGGCGCAGTAATTGTTATCAGCGGACCAGTTGATTACATCGTTGATGACCAATCTGTCATTGAGGTCAGAAACGGCTCACCTTTGATGGCCAAAGTAACAGGGCTGGGCTGCTCGGCTACCGCACTGGTTGGTGCATTTATTGCCATCAATAAGAATTTTCTTCTGGCATCTGCCCATGCTATGGCAGTAATGGGTATTGCGGGCGAACTTGCGGCAAAAAAGTCAGAGGGACCGGGAACTATGCAAATTCATTTTCTTGATGAATTGTATAAGCTTTCGGATAAAGAAATTTCAGGTTACTATAGGGCAGGATTATGAAAAACTTCGATCCATCCCTTTACCTGGTAACTGACCGGCCGCTTGCAAAAGGCCGCCCGATTGAGTTTGTTGTTGAACAGGCGGTAAAGGGAGGGGTGACTTTGGTTCAAGTCAGGGAAAAAGATTGTTCTACGCTTGATTTTGTCAATCTGGCTATCTTGTTGAAAAAACTGCTTGTCCCTTATCGCGTTCCGCTGATAATAAACGACCGGCTCGATGTTGCCCTGGCTTCTGATGCCGATGGCTTGCATATCGGCCAGCAGGATATGCCCTATACAATGGCACGCAAAATACTGGGGAGCTATAAAATTATCGGTCTCTCTGTTGAAAACATCGAACAGGCAAAGGAGGCAAATAAACTTGATGTAGATTATATCAGCATTTCCCCTGTATTTGTTACAGGCACTAAGCCCGAACTCATTAACCCGTTAGGTTTGAATGGAATCCGGGAAATTGCTGTTTTTTCAAAGCACCCTATAGTGGCTATTGGGGGGATCAATGCAAAGAATGCTGCAGAGGTATTACAGGCAGGGGCAACCGGTGTAGCTGTAGTATCGGCCATTGTCTCTGCAAATAATCCCATGAAAGCAGCAACTGAAATCAAACAGGAAATTGATAAATTAAAAAAATCTGGAAAATGAAATTAAGCGAAATCGGGGAATTTGGATTTATTGATCGCCTTTCTGGTAAATTTAAGCATTTATTATTGCCTGAATATTTGGGCATTGGCGATGATTGTGCCATAATGCCCTTTAATGATGAAGAAGATTATGTGGTTACAACCGATTTACTGATTGAAGATATCCATTTTCTGAAAGATCGCATTACTCCTTTTCAATTAGGCCATAAGTCGCTTGCCGTTAATTTAAGCGATATTGCAGCTATGGGGGCAAAGCCGGTTGGCTCTTTTCTCTCTATTGGGATTCCGTCTGAAACCGAAGTGGAATACCTCGATTCTTTTATGAAGGGCTATCATGAGCTTTCTCAAAAGTACCAGGTTCCGCTCCTGGGTGGCGACACCACAAAATCAAAGAAGTACTTAACGATTAACGTGGGAATAGTCGGGAAATGCAGGAGAGGTAAAGCCCGTTTACGTTCTATGGCCCAAAACGACGATATTGTATGTGTAACAGGTTTTTTGGGAGATTCTGCCGGTGGACTTGAGGTTCTGTTACATAACCTGCCTGAAACGAAAGACAACCTGAAATTGATTCAAAGCCATCATCTGCCTGAACCTCATATAAATGAAGGATTATGGCTGGCAAAACAATCTGAAATCCATGCCATGATAGATGTATCGGATGGCATTTCGTCCGACCTGCTGCACATCTTAAAGGCTTCTGGTAAATCAGCTGTAGTAGACCTTGACAAAATACCTGTTTCAGATAAGCTCAAAAGAGTAACGCTTGCGGAAGGCTGGGACCTTTATAAACTTGTAACTTCAGGCGGAGAAGATTATGTTTTATTGTGTACGCTAAAAGCCGGTTCCTTTGAACCAATCAATACCGGTTTTAAGGCTACTTTTGACAGGGATTTGATTCAAATCGGCAAAATAATTGAAGGGGAACCCCGGATAAATTGGACGAAAAACGGGGAACCGCATATATTAAACCAACACGGTTTTGATCATTTTAATGATTTAGCAACATGGAAAAGCAGTATAAAAGGGTTTTGACAATAGCCGGCAGCGATTCGGGCGGAGGGGCAGGAATCCAGGCAGATATAAAAACCATATCGGCTTGCGGCTGTTATGCGATGTCGGCCATTACTGCCATAACCGTTCAGAATACCACAGGTGTAAGTGGTGTATATCCGGTTTCGTTGGAAGCAGTATGCGGCCAGATTTCAGCTGTGCTTGATGACATCGGGGCAGATGCAATAAAAATTGGCATGCTGCATTCATCCGAAGTTATTAAAACGGTAAAAAACACACTTACAGGTTATCCCATAAAAAACATCGTGCTGGACCCGGTAATGGTGGCTACATCGGGCGATAAGCTTTTGCAGGATGAAGCCATTGAAACTTTAAAAAACGAGCTGATACCTATTGTAAGGGTTATCACTCCTAATATCCCGGAGGCAGAAATTTTGCTCGGTAAAAAAATACATTCTCAGAAAGAATTGCCACAAATGGCTAAGGAATTATCCCTGAACAGAAGCGTTTCCGTACTGTTAAAAGCTGGTCATTTGACAGATAACGAGCTTATTGATATTTTTTATAATGCTGAGGACGACAATATTCTTGCGCTGAAATCGAAGAAGGTATCCACAAAGAATACACATGGAACAGGTTGTACCTTGTCATCGGCTGTTGCATCGTTTTTAGCTCATGGTATGCTGTTAGACGATGCAGTAAAACATGCAAAAGATTATATTAACCAGGCTATTGTTGCCGGAGCAGAATATATCACCGGCAAAGGACATGGTCCTGTTTTTCACTTTTATAAATACTGGAAATAATGAAACCTGCCGGACCATTTACCCGCAAGTTATTGATGACTGTTCAACCGGTTTATGAACAGATTATCAATTGTTTGTTTGTCAGGCGCCTGACAGATGGGACACTGCTGCATAAATGGTTTGCTCACTATCTTTCGCAGGATGTTTTATATATCATCGACTATTCTAGGGCCCTTGCTGTCACCGCTGCCCGTGCAAAAAACCCGGATGAAGTGTATTTTTTTCTTCAAATGGCTAAAGACGGGCTGGATATTGAGCGGGCTCTGCATGATGACTTTATCCGGCAATTTAATATTTCCGGAACTGTAAAAAAATCACCGGCTTTTAATGCTTACGCAGATTTTTTACTTAATAATGCTTTTAACTCACCCTATCCTGTTGCAGTAGCTGCTTTGTTACCCTGTTTCTGGGTTTACTACAAAACGGGGGAGTATGTTTTTAAAAATACCATCGACAACAATCCTTACCGGAAATGGATAGAAACTTATTCAGGAGACGAATACATGCAATATACCAAAAGGTTTATCCATATAACGGAAAATCTGGGGCAAAAGGCAGATCCCGTTATCAGGGAACAAATGGTAAGCGCTTTTACCGAATGTGCAAAACATGAATTGCGGGTGTTCGAAGAGTCCTCCAAACAATAGATCGAAAAGATGACATTTTTTCAGAAACAATGTAAATGGTACCCCGTTTGCCCAATGAAAAAATTCTATGAACAAGGAAAATTGGATAAAAAATGGATTGAATTGTATTGCAAGGGCGATTGGGATAACTGTGTAAGATATCATATGGAGGAAAAAGGTCAGTATCATCCTGACTATATGCGTCCTGACGGAAAAATAAGTAAAAGACTACAATAAATAATATTATTTAAAATAATTCTAAATAAGCTTGCTTAAAAAGATTATTTTTGTTAACATTAGGAATGTTAATCATTCAATTAAAATGTTTTAAGGAAAAACTGTTAAATAATAAAGGAGGCTGAAATGGAAGAATTTATTAATATGTACGATGATTCAAACTGGCTGGATGCTCAGGAATATCCGAGTGGTACGAAAAAAAAAGTTCTGCATGATGAAAATGGTGTAAAAACTGTTTTATTTAAATTTCCGGAAGAATTTTACATGGCTCCTCACTCGCATATTATCAAAGAACAACACTTTTTACTTAAAGGCGAATATATTAGTGAGGGGAGGGTGTACCCTGAAGGGACATATCGAAGTTTTGATGCTCATGAGAACCACGGCCCTTTCGAATCAAAACATGGAGCATTGGTTCTTGTTATCTGGACCCCTTAGCATTCTTGTGAACAGATATTATTCTGGCTAAAGGTTACCTGAACATTGTAAAATGTGTTATTTATATTTTACCTGCAAAAGAATTTGTTCGGAAGTCAGGTATATTGCTTTGGTGTTTATATCGGAATCAGATTATGATTTTCATTTTTACATTTTATAAATAGCAAAGGAGGCATATTATGGCTTTAATGATTATTGATGAATGTATTTCCTGTGGCCTTTGTGTTGACGAGTGTCCCAATAATGCAATTTCAGAAGGAAATCTGTTTTATGAAATCGATCCTGATTTATGCACCGAATGTGTAGGTTTTCACGATAAACCCCAATGTGTTGAAGTCTGCCCTGTAGAGGCAATAGTGCCTGATCAGGGTCATATAGAAAATAAAGAAGAATTACTGGAGAAGAAAAAACGTATATATGGGGAGTAAAACATTCCTGACAAGCTATGAACAAGGAGTATTTAAGCACGATCAAAACAAACGTAACGGGAAAATACCCTGTGTTGAAATGCGATATCTTTCAATGGGCATGAGTAACAGTTATAAAATTGCCATTGAAGAAGGAGCTAATATCGTTCGAATCGGCACTATATTATTCGGCAACAGGATTTCATAATTTGATAAAAAAGACTGTTTTATATTAATGAATATAAGGAATTGAACGTTTTTTTTGCAAACAAAAGCTAATAAACCTCTAACATGAAAAAGCTGAAATGGGCGAAGAGAAGAAATTGATAGAATCAATTAAAGAATTAAAAATAAGAAGAAATGCAATTGTCCTTGCTCATGTTTATCAACGTGGTGATGTGCAGGATATCGCTGATTATGTTGGAGATTCATTAGATCTGAGCAGGAAAGCAGTTGCCACAAAAGCCGATGTAATTGTTCTCTGCGGGGTACAATTTATGGCAGAAACTGCTGCAATTCTTAATCCCTCAAAGACTGTTCTTTTACCTGATAAAAATGCAGGATGTGGTTTAGCCGATATGGCTACAGATGAACAAATTATCAAGTTAAAAAAACAAAATCCCGATTTGGCAGTTGTCAGTTACGTAAATAGCTCGGCAAAAGTAAAAGCGGTATCGGATATCTGTTGCACGTCGTCCAATGCTATAAAGGTGGTTAATTCCCTGTCTAACGATAAGGTTTTATTTGTCCCCGACAGAAATTTAGGTTCCTATGTAGCTGAGCATAGTGATAAAAACGTTTTATTATGGGTAGGATTTTGTTATGTACATGAAAATATTAAAAGCGATAAACTGCAATCTTTAAAAGAGAAATACCCCAATGCTGAAATTATTGTTCATCCTGAATGCACTACCTATGTAAGACATATGGCTGACTTTACAGGTAGCACCGCACAAATGTCGCATTATGTGAAACAGTTGCGGCAAAAAGAATTTATTGTAGGTACGGAGGATAATTTTATATACCGGTTAAAATCAGATAATCCCGATAAAATATTTTATTCGGTTAACACATTGTGTGAGGGCATGAACACAATCACTCTCGAAAAAGTAAAACTTTCACTGGAGAGAATGGAACATAAAGTCAGTGTCCAGGAAAAAACCAGGGAAAAAGCAGTAATTGCACTAGATAAAATGTTGACGGTTTCATGAAAGAAGCACTTTTATATCAAAAAACTAACAATAATAATGTCCGGTGTAACCTTTGTGCCCATCGTTGCATAATTAATCCCGGAAAGGCCGGAATATGCATGGTCAGAGAAAATATTGACGGTATTCTCTATACGAAAGTTTATGGCCGTACCATTGCCCAACATATTGATCCGGTTGAGAAAAAACCATTATATCATTTTTATCCCGGATCAAAAGCCTATTCTGTTGCAACACCGGGTTGCAATTTTCACTGTCAATTTTGTCAGAACTGGGATATTTCACAATTAACCCATAGTGAAATATTGGAATCAGGGCAAAAGGCAACACCTGAAGAAATTGTTTTGAATGCAAAACAAACCGGATGTAAAAGCATTGCTTATACCTATACCGAACCAACTATATTCTTTGAATACAGTTACGATACTGCACGTTTGGCACATGAAGCAGGACTTAAAAACATTTATGTGTCAAATGGTTATATGACAGATGATATGCTCGACATTATCAGTCCATACCTTGATGCCGTAAATATTGATCTGAAAGCATTCCGGGAGGAAACATACCGACATCTGATGGGCGCACGGCTACAACCTGTCCTCGACAGCCTGAAAAAAATCAAACAACTGGGTACCTGGATTGAGGTTACCAGTTTAATTATTCCCGGAATTAACGACGACTCTTCTGAAATACGAGACATGTCAAATTTTGTAGCTTCCGAACTGGGAGCGGATGTGCCCTGGCATATCAGCCGGTTTTTCCCTGCCTATAAAATGAAAGATGTACCTGCAACACCATTAAAAACCTTACAAGCGGCTAAGGAAATTGGCATGGAAGCCGGTCTTAATTATGTTTATATTGGGAATACTGCTAATATAAGTGATATGAATACAAAATGTCCCCAATGTGATTACGTGTTAATTGAGCGTTTGAATTTTGGAATAATAAAAAACAACATTAAAGAGTGGCATTGCCCGAACTGCGGGACAAAAATAGCCGGCGTGGGTTAATATATAATGCAATCATGACAAAACTAAAAACAAATATTAATTGGCTCGATAAGTTGTTACCCGAAGGTATATTGGTGCCCGGAAAACTGGCTCGCAGTACTGGTGAGTGCCGGCGAGAAAAACTATATAACTGAAAAATAGTAATTTAGTATAAAAAAAGACTATTACCTAAAAATTCTATCTTTACAAGATTAACAATTTATTAAAAGAATTCAGATTATGGAAAAATATTTAGTTGCATCATCAGGTGATACATTGGATTCAAAAGTATCAGGCAGATTCGGTCATTCAGAATATTTCCTGTTAATAGATCCACTGACTATGGAATTTGAAGTTCTTAAAGGCGTCAGTAAAGATGAAGATCAGAAAATCGGAAAATTTCTTACCCCGGCTGTAAAAAAGGTTATTGTCGGCAATATCGGCCCTTCATCATATAGCGAGATATTATCTTACGGCTGTAAGGTTTACCTGTGCCGTAATATGTCTGTTAATGAGGCAGTAAGAAAAGTTAAGAATAATGACGCTCCGATATTGAAAGAGCCGACATTAAAAGATAGTATTCATTCCGCACGCAAAGCAGGCGATGGCGATGGCGGACGTGGAGAAGGCCGTGGAACTGGGAAGGGACTCGGATCAGGACCAAGAGATGGAAGTGGAAGAGGCATGGGTGGAAGAATGGGGGGAGGAATGCGTGGAGGAATGGGCAGAGGAATAGGTGGTGATATGGGAAAAGGCATGGGTGGTGGAAGAGGCAGGGAAGGCAGAGGGAAATGAAAATAATAATAGATAAAAAAATTGTGCATGACCTTAGAACCTGGTTCACCAGCTATGTAAAGACATTTAAATATGATAACGATGAATTACAGCGAAACATAGATATTAAAAGAGAACACACTGAAAGAGTAACTGAAGAAATTATTAATATTGGAAAACAGCTCGGTTTTAATGATGATGAGCTGAATCTGGCTGAAATAATTGCCCTCTTCCATGATATAGGCCGGTTTGAACAATATGATCGGTATAAAACCTTCTCAGACCATAAATCAGAGGATCATGCTGAACTTGGTATAAAAATTTTAACAAAGTATAATGTTCTTGATATTTTAGATGAAGAAATTCAGATTCTGATTTTATGCTCAATAAGATATCATAACCAGGCTTCATTACCCGATAAAGAAACAAAAACATGCCTCTTTTACTCCAGACTTATACGTGATGCTGATAAACTTGATATCTGGAGAGTGGTCACCGGTTATTATCACAGAAAAAACGGCCGGCGAAATGTGGCCCTCGAACTTGAATTACCTGATACCCCCGGAATTTCCAAAGAAGTTTATAAAGCACTCATGAACAGGCAGTCTGTTGAGATGAAACATGTGAAGAACATTAACGATATCAAATTACTCCAGGCAGGATGGGTCTATGACATCAACTTTAAACCAACATTAGATTTTATTAAAGAACGTCGTTACCTTGAGATGATCAGGGAGGCGCTGCCTGAATCGCCTGAAATTGATGAGATTTTCGGTCCCATCTATCGTTCTTTATAATAGGGCGAAACTCGGATCAAAAGAAAAACCTGCTATTGTTCACGTAGAAACCATGGAACGTGCCAGGAAGAAACACCCCCTGCACCTGTTCCAAATCAGGTCAGTTTAATTCGTGTACTCTTTTCCAAAGGTGGAATTTTACCTTTATATTTACGGTAAAATATCATAATCCCCGAAAATGACAGATAAGATTTTGGAAGTACAGGGCCTGAAAAAATCCTACAACGGCTTTGTTGCAGTAAACGGTATCAGTTTCCATGTTAACAGGGCTGAGATATTTGGTTTTTTGGGACCGAATGGCGCCGGAAAAACAACGACAATCAACATGTTGATTGGCCTGGCAAAAATTTCGGAAGGGAGAGTACTTTACAAGGGTAAAGACTTGACGGACAATATAAAAAAGGCTCAGGAAATCATCGGCGTTGTCTCCGACGAGAGCAATTTGTATAATGAGATGAACGGGTTTGATAACCTTTGCTTTTGTGGTGCTCTCTATGGTTTGCCCAAACGGGAAAGAGAAATAAAAGCACATGGGTTATTGGAATTATTCGGACTGAAAGATGCAGCCGGCAAGAAATTCATGGCCTATTCCAAAGGGATGAAGCGCAAGTTGACTATTGCCGCCGCTCTTATTCATGAACCCGAAATATTGTTTCTTGATGAACCTACCACCGGCATTGATGTGGCAAGTGTCAGACAGATAAGAAACCTGATTACAGAACTGAATAAAAAAGGTACTACTATATTTCTGACAACACATTATATTGAAGAAGCCGAACGCTTATGCAACAAAGTTGCTTTTATTGACAAGGGGGAGATTATCAAAATAGACAGTGTTGAACAGTTGATAAAGGCGAGCAGAGAAAAAAGTATTATCGAAATCCAATTTGAACCTGTGACTTATGATAAAACCAGGTTGCTCGAAAAACTTAATAAGAAGTTTCCGGGAATCGAATGTATTTTAAAAAACGATAGCGCCATTAAAATAGTCAGTACCAATAAAATTGATATTGCCCCGGTTGTAAACTACCTGTCAGCAGAAAGATTGTTTATTTACGAGGCCAAGTTGATAAGGCCCAGCCTTGAAGATGCTTTTGTGAAAGCAACAGGAATTGAAATTGATTTAATGAAAAAGGAGAAAGAGAAAAAATGAAAAATTCCATTGTATTTTGGAACATCCTGCTAAAAGACATGAAAAATTACTATTTAAAACCCCCGAATATCAGTTGGGGTATTATTTTCCCTTTTGCATGGATGCTGATGATGTTTCTAAGAACCAAAACTGCATTCAACATAGAAGAAGTTTTTCCCGGGATTGTCGGGATGTCAATTCTTTTCGGCACAACTTCGATGTTATCGGTAACAATAACATTTGAAAGAAAGGCACTTTCCTTTGAACGATTATTATTAGCCCCAATCAGTATCGAATTACTTATAACTGCAAAAATTGCCGGAGCTATATTGTTTGGAATTTTTAACAGCATTGTACCTGTTTTGTTTTCTGTTTTATATTTTAAGGCGTTTGTTGCCAGTTGGGCTATTCTGGTTATTGGAATTATTCTTTTATCCATAATTTCAACATTACTCGGGTTGTTAATATCTGTATCGGCAAAGGAGGTTTTTGAAGCACAAACCTATTCCAATTTTTTCAGGTTCCCTATGGTTTTTCTTTGCGGACTGTTTATTCCGATCTCCGCTCTACCCCTGATCATTCGGCCACTTTCCTATATTTTACCTGTCACATACGGAGTCGATACCCTGCACCATGCGATTTCAGGAAATGGTTTTCTGCCCATTGGCATTGACTTTATTATTCTTGCTGTTTCCTGTTTCCTGTTGTTTTTTATCAGCATCTATAATATCCGGAGGAAATGGATAATATAAAAATAGAATAAGTTTTTTTCTTAAACAAAGTATTCCTTTTCTATGCACGCTAATCCCGCGGCAAGCAGCGGAAAATGCCCCACAGGGATTCACAGCCGGAATAGCTGCGTCATCAAGTAGGGCGTTTATTACACATGTGCAGAATAATGATCGGGATTTACCAGTTCACGATATTTGAAAACAACTTGTTTAAAATCTTAATAACAAGCCTATTGCACCTACAATAAAGGCAAAAATCATATTCACTGCTTTTACTGCCACAAACCCTTTTTTTGATTCGGCAAGCATGGGCAACATGCCATGGCCGTCTTGTGATATTGAACTGGCCAGCAAAATACTAAACGGAATAGTGCCTGAAGCAAAAAGAGTGACAAATATAAGATGGGGCCCCGATTCGGGAACAATGCCAATTAAAACAGCGATAAGCAAAACAACGAACATGTTATCGGATATCCACGATTCCACATCAATATACATCATCAAAAAATGCATGATTAACAAGATTCCGAATACCCATAAGAATATTCTCGGGAGATGTGCTTTGACGATATGATCCCAAATATGTTCTTTAAGAAAATGGTCAGGAACACTAACCACTACAAAAAGGGCGAAAGAAAACGACAACATCAATGTGATTTTAATCCATAAATCGGCTTCACCCGAAAGCACACCGGTAGCCACGCCCAACATGAGCGAGATAATAATGATGGCTACCGACAAACGATAAAGTGAAGGATGAAATAAATAGGTCCAAAAATTTTCTCTTTGAAAACATTTGCATTCCGGCTCATCATGTAGGGGAAGGTCGTGGGTTGCAATATCTTTCAATATTCCCTTTGGTTTATAAAATTTATCCGTTAGATAGCCTGCCAAAACACCCACCACTAAAATTATAAATGTCAGGAGTGTTGCTTTTTGGGGAAACATTGCGAACATTACAAAAGCTTCATCGCCGCTTGTTGCAATCATGGCAGTAACCAGGGCCCCAAACGAGACCAATCGGTGAGTAAACAGGGCCACAACGGTAAATGCCCCCAGGCATCCGGGTATTGCCCCCAAAAATCCGGCAATTAAATACTGCTTCCATTTGTTTCCGGTGAGGTGCTTCTGCCATAGTCCTTTTGATTGAACATTGATATATTCAATCACCAGCATCATAATAAACACAAAGCCTGATATCATGACGGATTGCAGAAACATTTTATAAATTGCTTCCATTATATCCTCTTTTTCAATATGATAGTTATATTGTTTCCGTTAATAATTAGTACATCTAATATAAGAAAATAATCTTTTATTATCAGAATAAAACCGATATTAAGCCTACTTTTGAAAGAGATATTTTTTTAAATAAAAATGATAAAAATTGAAATCCCCGGATATAAAATAATAAACGCAAAACTTCTGGTTCTGGATTATAACGGAACAATGGCAATTGATGGTCTGGTTATGAAAGATGTGCCTGAACTGCTGGTTAAATTAAGTGAACATTTAAAAGCACATGTACTACTTACCGCTGATACTTTTGGAACGGTACAAAAAGAACTAAAAGAGCTGCCCATAACCATTAAGATACTTGAACCGGCAAAACAGGATAAACAGAAATTGAATTACGTGAAGAATTTAGGCTAAGGGAGCCTGCTCC
>Ga0307376_10000351_pt1 | contig 59436 bp, 87 predicted proteins | sample TR2MG_FD_202536 | JGI IMG/M metagenome (GOLD analysis project Ga0307376, IMG submission 202536) | Soil microbial communities from Risofladan, Vaasa, Finland - TR-2 | ecosystem: Environmental > Terrestrial > Soil > Coastal area > Acid sulfate soil | place: Finland: Risofladan, Vaasa | collected...
GGGGGATGGTATTTGCTACGTTTTTTAAAGGCGTTCCTTATACCATATTTGCAACAAGTGTAACAGCCGTGTTTGGTGCGTTAGCGGGTAAGAAACTCATACAGAAACACACAAACTTTAACGGGGGTATAAAATGAACTCTAAAAACATTGTTAAATATGGTTTAATTGCCATGCTGGTATTTACTATTCTATTTCTTAGTGTCAAATCCTGCAACATCTATGATAATTACAGTGTTCTCAAAGGTCAATATAATCTATTGCAAACTGAAAATAATACTCTAATCAAAGTAAGTCAAAAAGAGATAACTGAATATCAGAATACGATAGCAGAGAGAGACACTAAAATTAAAGAGATTAGTGCAACAATTGCAGTAAAGAATAAGAAGATACAAGATTTGCATATTGCCACGCAAAATCTTGAAGATACGCTAGATTTTTACACCCTAATTCCAAATGAGGACAAAATTGTCAACTTACGGAAACAGGTCGAGGCATGGAAGGATAAGTTTGCGATTATTAGTACCATTGTCAAGGATAAAGATGAGATTATTTTTAATCTTCAGGAGAAGTATAATACTCAACTGAAGATAAGTTTAAACTATAAAGAAATGTATGAGAAGTCCCAACGGTTAGTGCTTCTTGCCGACAAAAGATTAAAACTTGCCGACAAGAAGATACGAAATGCAAGACTCGGCTCTACAGTTAAGACTATCGCATTAGGGGCGGTAGGGGGGTATCTAATCTATAAGGTGGTGAAGTGATGGCAAAAGAAAAAGAACTAACCCTGAAAGAACGAATGGCAAGAATTGAGGCTGTTGTTACTTATATTAAGGACAACGACTTAAAACATATCTACGGCGTTCTTAAGATGGTTATAATGTTAATGTCTGGAATATTCCTTACTATTTTAGGTGGCTTTATAACTATGCTGGTTAAATAATGGCAAAGTCCCCTCTAAAGCAAACACTCGCTGAATTTCGTACCAAACACTTCAAGGAAGAAATGAGTAGAAATCTTGAAGTAGCAAAGAACATACGGGATAACCCAGAGAATAGTGCTAAAGACCGCAACGAAGCCGTCAAAAGCATTAGTCGTATGCTGGGTGCACTTGCACCCGAAAAGGTATCACCTGCTTCAAAACCTAAAGAATCAAAAAAGGAAGAACTCACAGAAAGCGATAAGCTAGATATACAACAGATAATAAATGAAACAAATCAAGTGGACAATTCCTAAGCTCCGTTTTTTGACAGACAATTCTTTCTATCATTTCGTAAAGATATGCGGAGGGTATGTTCATCAAGGCGAGGACATAAGTAAAGAAATACACCTCCCTCTCTGTATCTTCTCACAAGACCCGACAATCAAACGCAGGGCTATCGCTATGCCTAGAATCTGGCGTAAGACTACTGTATTCACTAAGTGGAAAGCTATCTGGGATTACCTTCAGGATAATGAGGAACGGCAGTTAATAGTATCTGAAAACGAGAAACTCGGTATCCGAATGCTGGACTGGGTTGCACGGCAGATACTTAGGAATGATAGACTGCGGCAAATCTACCCTGAACTACAAATTGTAGATAGGTCATGGACAAACAACCATCGTTGGAGTGGTGCAGAGATTGAACTTCCACGTAAAGGGATTTATTCAGAACCCAGTATTGCCGCAATAGGAGTGAAGGGGGCGGCTCAAGGCGGGCACTTCACGCACATCCACATAGATGACCTTGTTGGACAGGACGCTATGGATTCACCGATAGTATTAGAGGGTGTGTTGAGATGGTGGGATAACGTAGATGAACTATTAGTTCAGCCTATCCTCACGGAACCAAACCCAAGTACTATTTCAATTGTGGGTACTTTTTGGAAGCCAGGTGACTTCTTCTGTTATATCCAAGAGAAGTATTCAGAATACCAGTGGCGGATAACCCCATGTCAAAAAGATGATAGCCTTAAGGATACTGATAATATAACATATATTCAAAATAAAAGCGTTAATGCTGGTGAAAGCAATTATCCAGAAGTATTCTCAACAGACCATTATATTAAAATGCAAAACAACCCAGAGAAGGTTACTATCTATTGGGCACAGCACATGAACGCACCTCATAAATCTAGCGGACTTACTAAGTTTGATTTATCGTGGCTCAAGTATTATAGATGGGATAAAGATGAAAATAATGAGGTTGAAATGGTGTGCCTTAAGGATGACGATACAGATGGGGAAAGGATATCAATATCTAATATTAATCCTTATGGCTTTATAGACCCTGGTGGGTTTGCAGAAATGAAAATGATTAAGAAGGGGTCTAGGAATGCACTCCTTGTTGGAGGACAGCAATATAATGGTATTAAAAAGTTTGTAACCTATACTTGGGCAGGTAAATTCAAACGCCCCAGTCTGTTTATGGATGAGGTGCTAACAGCTCACAATACAGGCAAGCCCAGGATGTGGAGAATAGATACTGTTGGGACACAGCCGTATATCTATAGAGATATCTTAGAAGAACGTGATAAATGGAAGAAAAGTGGGGCACTTAAATCCCCATTCTATATCTCACCTATCGAAGCGGACACTAGAAAGGACGCAAAAGACAGCGATATCCAAGCATTGATAAGCCCCATGTCAAATGGTGAAATATATATTCATAGAGATATGAAATACTTGATAGCTGAAATAGCAAGTTTCCCGAATGGGCTAACAAAGGACTTACTTGATATGTTGGCAAAGCTAAACAAGATGTACTGGACAAGACGGAAGCCTGTTAAACCCAAGAAAAACTGGATTAGTCAAAACCCAAGCGTGGATTGTCGCAGTAAGATTACGGGATATTAGCTAGGAAAATATTCCCCATTTTTAAACTTTATAATTCCTTGCTTACATAGTTCATAACCTACTTTCATTAAAGAGAAGTGGGCTTTTCTGTGCTCGGTCTTATCGGTTAAAAATAAATTTAATTCATCATTATTTAATTTATCTCCATCTATATGATGAACAATCTCACCAGGTTCTAAATATCTACTTAGCTTCTTTTCCATTACCAATCTATGTTTAGGGACATACCCATCCTTGGTTGCATGTGGGTGATTAGGTTGGTGAGTAATGAGATAGCCCCCACTTTTATACGCCCCACCCTTCCAGTTAGCGTTAGTGTTGCCACTCCTAATACCTTGATGCCTTGAATAATATATTTTCATTCCTTCTCTTTTTGTCCTAATTTTTATTCGGAGTTTTTCAAGCCATGTTTTTATTGTTGTTGTTCCAATGTTACACAGTTTAGCTATGTCAGGTATCGAATATTTTTCTAAAACATACTTCTGGTTTAACCATTTGTAATTTCGATATTCAAATATTTGTTCAATTCCCTTTGAATAATATAAAGCTACAGCTTTTCCTTTGTCCCTTCTCTTAATATTAAATCTTTTTAACCACTGGAAAATTGTTACATTATTGACATTACATAATTGTGCTATTCTATAGGTAGATAATTTTTCAATAGTGTACTTTTGATTTAACCATTCTTTGTTTTTATATTTTTTCATACATATAGTATATCACAATAGTATGAAAAAGTCAAGTCTTTTTTTCAAGGCGGTCAAAAATTACTGGTTACTGATTACTTTATTTTTTATGTTCAATCTTTGTAAGTTTAATCTCTCGTCCTGTAAGTTCTACTTTTAGATATTCTAATATAGCTCGCACTAGTTCCTGTAGTGATATATCATATAGCCCAGGTATTTCTATTTTCTTCTTTATTAAACGAATTTCTCTAGCAGTAAGAATTTTATCTTGCTTAATCTCTCTTAGTACACCTTTAATATAAAGCACCTCTTCTTCTAAGTGGTTGAAATGCTCATTAATATCTGTTTTTCTACTCATTTTATTCCTCCTTTTGTGTGTATTTCATAGTGACGTTTTAAGGATAGCTAGCATTGTGGTGGTATTGCATAAACATTCCAGGGTATCTAATTGATGCCTTATGTTCCCATTAAAGAGGTCTGTCTCTAATTGTTGTTTCTCAGTCTCTATGCTTTTAATTAAATTTCTAATATTCGTATCCCCTTTTTTACTCATTTTATTTTCCACTCAAATTTTAAAGTAGGTTCATCTCCCACACTTGTACTAATAAGGTTGAACCAAAATTTTTTAAGTGTTTCTTCAATGGCGTCATTCATTTTAAAATTAGCACCACCACCCTCCAATCTGTAAGAAATTTTTAACTCACCATTTTTCATTTTCATTTTATTCTCCTTTATAAATAAATCCCCACCTACGCTGTATTACTGCCACAAACATTAGCCACGAAAACGAAACTCGAACCCAACTTCCCCTTCCAGTCCCACTTCGATTTAAATACAATTCTATTCTAATGCAGGGCAAAACATCAAAAGCCTTACATCTCCCACCCCATGCTCCACCTGGCTTTATCCAAGCATTTGCACTAAATTCATATACAACCATTGGTTCCTCCATTAATCAGTATATCATACTAGCATCCGTCCTGTCAAGTGTTACTTCACCATTTTTTCCATACTTCACTATCATGCTTTTCCTCATAATCAGGATGCCACAGTCCCTGTGATATTAAATTAATACCGTCATCTATCTTGAATTCCAGAACCAACCCGTCTGGATTCTGCGTGGTCATCCAGTTTTTACCCTTAACTATCTTAACCCTATTTATATCAACGCTCAAATAAACTCGTGGTCTATCAACAGTCGATGCCCCACCATACCCTATATCATTATTCCCAAATTGACGTTTATGTTTTTCAATGTTTATAATGGCTACTCCATTTCTAAGTCTATCATCTATTTCTCCAATCTTTGGCCCCATCATATATGCATCTTTGGTGACTAGGTAATCGATAATATTCAAAGCATCTGGCAGTATTAGTTCCTCAAAGTTAATAGACCGTTCTACAAATTCTACCTTCCCCGATTTACATGCCCCAATGAATTTATCAAGAGCTTCTTTATTGGAATACTTTAGTATTCGCTTTTTCAATTCAGGCCCCCCCATTTCTGAGGTAAGAAAACGAATACGCTCAAAGTTATCTATATTCATTATTGCTGAATTTAAAGCCAAAACAGTTTTTCCTGCCTGTGATTTTCCAGCAACGCAAATTGTATTCTTGGTATAAATTTCTACCCAATCCCCAATCCCCAGTGGAAGGCTAATCTTTAATGGGATAGTCGAGGCTTCCCACCAGTTCATTACATCTACCTTGTCGGCTATTTTCCTGAACCTACCATTTATCTCTTTATCTCTTTCTAGCTCTCCCTTCTTTACCATCCTTGAAAGCTCACCAGATACGTTCTTTCTGTCTGAACGGCTGTTTAACTGAAGCCCAGTATAAACATCCCTAACATGAAACCATCCGTGTGTATCCTCTGTCCACTCACGAACAGATTCCGCCAGGCTAGGCTCATTCCCTTCATATACACCGACTAGTTTCCTTAATGTGGCGACTACTTTGGTAGCATCTTTAGTTCGGGTGGCACGTTCTATGTCGGTTTGTTTTAAATCTACAGTTATATATTCCTTTAGCTTATTGAAGAAGTCTTGTAATTCTTCAGGCGAGGGTGCTTTAGTTTTTTTATCTATTTTATTTCTCCTTTAATTTTCTATGGATTTTACACCTACCTTTGGGTTCTTTTCCTTCCAAGAAAAGTTGTGTTCGGGTTATGGGGCAGTGCGGATTAGCTAATTTCTGTGTGGCAATGCAGATTGTTCTGACAATGAATTTTGTGCCCTTCTCATACTTAGGTTTCTTCTTCATCTTTTTCTCCTTTTAAATTACCACTTACCTTTTCAAGATTAATTACCTCTCCAGTAATAAATTTTTTAAAGTAATCTATTTTCTTTTTAGTTCTATCTTCTAAAGCCATATAACATCCTAAGAAATATTTAGAACAATCGCATTCCCGAACCTTTGGGATATAATATCGCCCAAACCACCGCCAGTAAAGAACATATTTAATCCACTCTAACCCTTGATACAATGCTCTTGTTTCCTTTTTCTTTTCAGATAAGTCGTACACAATACAAATATTCCCGATTGCTAAATTATATAAAAAATCATTATCCAAATCCTGAATAATAAAATCCCATCTCTTTTGCTCACACGCCGTAGATTGAATTCTTATAAATCCAAATGGTTTATTACGATTATTAAAATGCAACCCATTTGTTAAATTATAATAATACTTATTCACTTTATTCCTCCCGCCAATGCTTTTAATGCACTAAAATCAGCCAGTTCTATGTGGACTTCACCCTTGGTCTGGTAGCAAGAACGTAGTTTGTAGCAGTATCCAAACAGATTATTATTCCTGATATACTTTCCCAGCTCTATTGCCTGGTCTATTGATGGTTCTCCATATCCATTCCAGCTTTTTATGCCATTTCCGTTACAGCCGTCGCCGTTCCCGAAGATGTTATTTCCATATAATTGAATTGCCGTAACTAAGTCTTCCACGTCTGCAATTCCATGCACTTCCAGCCTACACCCTAAGTTCATAAGTCTATCAAAATGTTTTGGGTCTGCAGAAATGATTAATTGTTCAATCCAATTATTAAGTAATGCATTTTCTGCGTACCAAATATTAAACCATTCAACATTATTTCTTTCTCCATCGCATTCACTCATGGGGATTATAAAAAATTTCTCTATCCCAGTATCTTTCAGCTCCTTGAGTATTCTTGCGTTCAGTCTTGAGTAATATGGATACAGCCCAGCATCATACACACTTTTAAACCCCTGCATATTATTAAGATAACAGTAGAATTTTGCTATTTCAGGCCGCTTGATTGAGCAAAAATCATGTATCCTAATGAAGGGGACTATGCCGAGGTCTTTGCACTGCAAAAGAAACATTTTAAAAGTATTCCAAAAATTTTCATTCCACACATCCAAATTAAATGTTGGTGTATTTATTTTCCACACATCAAACGAATAAGGCTGAAATATATTACCATCATGCGAATGAATCAAAAATATCTCTGTTGCATTCCCTCCTGCCTCACTTAATTTATATAAAAAACTTGTATAATGTTGATCCATTTGCTGAATTAACTCATAAACTGATGCCCCAAACCAGGGTGGCTTTGGCTCTGGTACTGTTGGTGGGTCTGGCTCTGGCACTACTGGTGGTGTTGGTTCTGGCTGTGATTCGGGCTTAGGCTTGCAGAATAATCCTTTAATCCAAGCCCAAATATTTCTTAAAAATTTCCAAACGTTTATTTTCTTCATCTCTCACTCCTTCCAATTAAAAATTCCTAGAAAATCTCCCTCTTCGTCGAAAGCGAACCCTATACACAGCTCATCAATTTCTAAATTATAGCCTCTCTCCCGTATTTTCTTCCAATTCCAAGTTTCACTTATTTTATTAACAACATCTTTTCTTCTCCAATCTGCTGCCCACATTAAAAACTCACCCTTTTTATTTTTAAGTACCCACCCATCAAATTTACTCATTGCTTACTCCTTTTCTTATTTTGCTCTGTGTTTATAAAATCTTTTAAGAGACCATCAACGAATTTCCAAGTTTCGAGTTCTGTTTTTCCCATTTCCCTAGATGAGTGAATTTTAATTATTTTCTTTTTTTCTTCATCAATCTCAATGATTGCTTCTATAATCATCTCTTACTCCTTTATAGGCTGGGAGAACAGGTCTGAGTCCGAGGTCTCCACAGTTTGCTTCCCCGAATGACTCAACTTTATTCCTATTCCCCAGCCTTATTTTCATTCTCTAATCCATTTTTTAATCAAATCATATTCCATGCACGGCAGTATAACGATTGCCACACAGACATAGAAAAGTATATAGGCAAAGACTCTCATTCTATCCCTCAAATAATAAAATTAGAAACATAGGAATGCCTATAAATAATATACAGAGTGCTTCCATTCCATGAATTGGAAAGTAATACCAAAAGTCTTCCCATGCACTGTCAATAAAAGTCATAACTAAATGAACAATAGCCAAAATAAAATTTATTCCAAAATATCCAATTATAAGCCAAATCCACCAGGTCATTGTTCCTCCTCTCTTTTGACATCTTTGTATTGAAAAATAAAATTCAGCCCTTCTTGATTTTCATAATAGCCTCTAAATTCAAAGGGGTTAATGTCGTGGATTCTGATTATTGTTTTCCCTTTATGTTTATATTTTTCTACTTTGCCCATTTATTCCTCCTTTATAAATTTATAAAAGAAGTCAAAAATTTTGGTGCGATTATCCCACAACCAATTAAAACTATCAGCATGGGCTTCAGTATGACATTGTCTACAAAGAGGTATCTTCTGCCAGTCCTCTGCACCCGTAGCCCGTGTCCTGGGGAAGTGATGCCCCTCACTCGGTCTGTCGGGATGCAGGAGACAGGGTGAGTTATCTACATATTCCAGCCATTTTTTAATCCCATGTAAATCCGTCATATTGTCTGACGTTTGTTCACGTTCACGTTTAGGTTCATCTTTATCTTCATGCTTATCCAGATACTTGTGCGTAATTTTATGCCACGAAATATTCTTACCCTCAGGGAGTAAATTAAGGTCTGGGTAAGTGTCAAAGAATTTAATAGCATACCAGAGGCTGCGTTTAGATATCCCAGTATCTACTGCAAGACGAGCCAGTAACGAAGTTATGGGTGTTTTCGTTACACCTCGAAGTTCTTTACCGAGTTTATGGTAGCCTTCTATTAATACCCAGCGAGAATTAAATACTGATTCCGTAACAATATTTTTACATTCTTCAACCAAGAGGAGATACCAATTCTCTTCTCTATATTTTAACATAATATAAAAAGCCCTTGTTCAGCAGTAGAGAGTAAGCTACAGTGAAATAGACTTACCTGCCTACTAAAGGGCTTCCTTTTATTTGTTGGATTTTTCACCGTTTCTTACCCTCTATCAATAAGTATATCATATCTTCATCTAAAAGTCAAGCATTATTTTCTAAATAAAATTGGCAGGTATCATTTAAATCGCAGTAATCACACTCCATTCCTTTTCCAAACTTCAATGGGTGAACTTCCCCGAACGACATCGGTTCATGTGTTTCCAGGGCTATCCTCAATATCTTTGCTCGCCTCTGCATCTCTACCCAATTCTCTACTAACTCATCATCCGTAAACCGCAGTGTCCAGCACCGCAAGTCAGTTCTTATATCCTTGTAGTTCCCGTTTAGGAAAAACACCACCAGATTAATCTTCTTTGTCCCATAGGCAAAACAATAGGTTTTCATTCTAGTCGTCCACCAATAATAAGTATTGAGCGGGTCAAATCCTTCCATAGATTTAGTAGTAGACTTTATTTCACATTCTCCAAGCAAAGGGAGCTTATCATCAAGTGAGCAAATAATCCCCTCTTTCTCTATAGGGGCTAACGTTCCAGGTGCTACGAACTGTTCAACCGCCCACCCACGCACAAACTTCAAGCAGGAGTCCTTGCTTATCCCTGGGGGCGGCTTCATAGTTCTACGGTAATAAATCTTAAGTAAACACCCGTCTAAATCTGAAGCGTGAATTCCAGTCCTCTCATTATCTACTTTTTCCCTGCACTTGTTCAGATAATAACTTTCTAATGCTTCACTGCGTGTCGCTTTCATTTTATTTCTCCTTTTGTCATTAGTAAGTAAAATCCAAACAATATAACAATAACGCAAATAAAAAATCCCAAAAGTTTTCCTAACATTTAAATCCTCCCTATCTTCCACAGCATCTTATCTATATCCCCAGACTCAGTTTCTATCTGACTATCCTCTTTCAATAGCTCCTCACCACTAACCATATCCTTAAGTAATTGTTCTATGATGGCTACTGCCCCCCGTGCTAGCACTGGGCTGTTAAAGCAAACCGAAGGCACATACTTCCCCCACTCTTTTGACCGCTTACCCAGCTTATTCCACTGCAATCGCATCCCTAACTTGTGGTTAAAACATTCCTGTAGTTTAATCTGGTCATGCGATATCTTATCTTTGTCCTCCCACTTTTCAACGAACCCAAAGATACCCCTGTCTGTTGCATCGTCGAATACGATGTAGCCAGAATTGCCGTAAAGCTCGACACTTTTAATTTTCATTATTTAACTCCTCTCGGGGTAACTCTGTTTAACCCCTTATCTGTGTATACATATTGTGTAGTTCGTGCCGCTACGGGGCTAAAATCGCCCTTAAACAGCCTGTCCTGCACCCATTGCGTGTCCTAATACAATATTGCTTCGTTCTCATCATCTCTAAATTCTATACCAGACATATAAACCGTGGAGTTATCCCTGTAATCAGCGATGTGTATTAATATGTCCGTGTTCTCTGGCAGTTCTTTAAGTAGTTCTATTAGGTCAATAACTTTCATTTCTTCCTTCTCGCAACTCTTGGTAATGCTAATAGAGCAGTATGAATCTTTTTTAAAGCCCTTTTATTATTTCTTAATATTTTTTTACTCCCAAGACTATACCAGTGAATATCCCCAGAAGAAAAAAACAGAGTATGTGGTTTCTTTATTAAAGAGTTAATAAGAATCATACAACCAGGATAAAACCGCACCTTCAGTTTTTCATTAAAACATGAAGAGGCACGCCGTGCAAATGTAAGCGGACAAGAACCGCAATCCATTTCTAGGTGTTGTTTACATAGAATACATGGTATTTTAATCATATAAAAGCCCCACCACTTCTCACTCTCACAATTTTTAATATCAAACCTCTCTAATAATTTTCGCCGCTCAAATTCAGTAATATAAGCAGTTTTTCCCTCAAATTTTATTTCCCTCATTTTATTTCTCCAAATTAGTTTCTAAAAGATGAAGATATGCATGCAAATCAACAAAAGTATCCGCAACAGATTCGTTCTTCGGAGTAAGTCCCCTGTTTACCAGATTGCATAATCGCTGAATTTTATGCAGAATCATATACTGAATACAACCAGATGATGCAGTTGTGTCCACGTTCAATAATTGGCACATCCGGGCTACTATCTGGAAGTTCCTGTGGACATTATCAGAAGCCGAATAATCATAATTCTTGGTTATAAGAATATCGTTTACCGCTTTCTGTGTTCGTTCAATGCTTTTACAAAATTTATTTATCTTCATTGGTGTTCTCTTTTCTATTGTTTAGGGCTTCAATAATATCAATAACATCCTTCTTTAATTCATCTTTAGTATTTTTTCCTACTGTCATTGCTTTTTCAGCCGTATCATAAGTTAAGTGTTTTGTAATATACATGGCTATCAAGGTCTTTTTACCAGGACAAAAAACAACAACTGTAGTAGCTATTATCCAACAAATAAGTAAGGGTTTTAGCGCAAACTTCCAACCAGCCACCCACTCTTTCAATTCACCCTCGTAATTTTCCCCTTGTCCTTTATTCACAGCATAACCAACAATATAAACAAAAAGAGCTATGCTACTTACAACAAGAAGGAAAATACATACCCCAATTAAATTGTTAATAAATGTTAAAAAATAAATAAAAAATGGACTTACTATTGGATTCATTTCATTCCTCCTTTATAATTTAATTCCCAATTTTTGTGTAACACCCATCCACGTAGTAAACTCAATCGCCCTGTCATCCACGTAATAATCCGCAAGCGGTTTACCTTTGTTCATCCAAATCTCATCGTATGGTATATGGTGAACATAAAGGACTGCAGCGACATACTGCCGCATTTGCTCAACCGTGTATCCTGAATGTAGTGCTTCATTTATCCTCGTTGTGTAGATAAGTATATTATATCCTAGTTTCCTCAATCTTGTCAAGGCTTTTATTGCATCTTCTTTAGGCTCCCCGAAATAATCCATACCTTCCTCAAGCCACCTCCGTAAATCAAAGTCAAGGATAGTCCCGTCTAGGTCTACTGCAACTGTTGCAGTGCTGGTTTTGTTCATTTTATTTATTCCTTAATACATATAGTCTTCCTTCTAGTAGCCCAGCCACATAACTCAACCCCATTTTCGCACTTAAATTTAGTGTTTCTATAGGGAGTAAGGCAATAACCGCATCTAATTCTTTTAATATCTTTTCTAAAAATTCTTTCTCTTGCATTTCATTTCTCCATCTCACAAATTTTTTCACATAAATCCCAACCCCTGTAATGATGGTCTGTATGGCAATTTTTACAGAAAGAAACCGTTAGGCCACATCTAAAACATTGATGTTTATTCATAACGTCTGGGAGCGAACCATCGGAAGGATTAAAATTATCGCATGGTTGCTTACCTATTTTATAATCTTCCTTCATTTTATTTCTCCTTTAATCATTCCTAAGTGGGCAATGCTCAATATCATTTCTTAATTGTTCAGCTTTCATAAAACACAATAGAGCAATAGCATCAGCTTGGTGTTCATCTAAGTCCTTAATCCCTGGATGTTTCTTTTGTACTGCCTTTATCATGTCCTCTTTAGTGGCCTTCCCACTACCAGTCATAAACTTCTTTATCGTCAATGAATGAACGCTTCTATGCGGTATTTTCCAAATATAACACACCATCTGCACTATCCCAGCAAAGGTATTGAGCATCTCCGTGGTTGCCCCTCCTCTATTGTGCGGCTGTTCATATGCTATCATTTTTACTTTCGACCACTCGCCACCTATCCACAACCTACTATCTAGCCAGTCATAAAATTCATAATAGATTCGCCCCCGTGTATCCTTTCTTGATTTCCTAAAATTTATAGTACCATACCGTAGCCCGTTCTTATCATTAATAGCCCAGCCAGTATGGATTCCCAAGTCCAAACTCAGAATTTTAGTCATTCTATTTTCCCCCTTTTCTCTTTATTTGTATAATACATAGCAAAAATAACCCAAAGCGTATTAGGCAAAACTACATTTATACCACCAAAAAAACTCAACCATTGATTTAAATGAGGATAATAAAATAAATTCCAATACCCCCATAAAGAGAAAAAAGCTACCGTAAGAATACTATAACCACGAACTGCCTTATGCTTCAACAAAAGTCGAAAGCTATTCCAAAGAAATACACCAGAAATGAATGCAAAACCTGCATTTATTAAATCAGGGATTTGCATTTATTTCTCCTCTAATATTTTAATCTCTTTTGCTACAATAATTGGAGTTATTCCTGCACCACAAAATTGATAACCCTCAACAGCAACGTTTTTGTATTGCACTTTTCCTATAACAAAACGGCTGTCTGTGTGCTTCATAGCGACTGCATCTTTAAGGCGTGTAAAAACATGAAACCCGAATGAGTACCTATCTCCAAAATTGTATAATTTCTTTTTATGCTTATCGCGAAATCTCCGATAATCACCCTCTTTTAACCATTTCCCTACAGGACGATACATTAAATTATTAATCCACTCCCCATAAAGGCTTTTCTCCCTTTGGTAAAAGATTTTATAACCAATGCCATCCTCAATATTTTTTGGATAATTTTTTTTAACAATATCTAAACACATTTTATTTCTCCCTAAATGCTTCTTCTCGTAATTGCCATGTGTTCTAAAAATAATTCAAACATGCTGTCTGTGGATTTCACATCTTCCCTACAATGCTTTAAAACCGTTGCCAACGCCTTTTTATTGCCAGCTCCCGACTTCTGCCATAACTCTGGTGTCATTGGATGTCCTTTCGCCGCAATCCCGAAAAACTGACATACAGTAGCAAGCCTATTGCTGTGCAGGGCAAGTTTATTCCGTGCCGCATAATAAAGGTCAGTGTGGTATAAATCCCGATAGGCTGGGAAGTCTATGCCATGATAGATAGCACGGCTCCGAACATAGGGTAAATCGAACCTCGAACTATACCACCCCACTACCCTATCGTATTTTTTTATCTCCGCAACAGCAGACCGTATAATTCGCTTATCATCCTTGTTCCGCACCTCATCCCGAGTAATTAAATCTTCATGGATGATGTCTGTCCCCTGCTCTTTCACACACCAGCAAAGCATGTGCGACCAGTTTGCCTTCAATCCTGTAGTTTCTATGTCGAATATTCCAATCTTCTCGTGCATGGGTGCTGTATCTGGATTTTCGGATATAAAGCAATGATAGTGTTCGAGGAACGTGTGAAAGTGACGGCAATAGTGTGTGCCAAGCCACTCTAAATCCATCTTACGTAATTTTTTTACAGGACACCGCATATTCATTATATTCCCCCAAGGTGTTTGTACACATATAATTCTGACATCTTCATGTGTAAGTCCCGATGATAACCATTGATAATTCACTCATCCCTCACTCCTTTTCCTTCCTACTATTTATCTCCTTCATATCTTCAGCATATCTTCTTGATGCCTGACAGTTCATAACTACCTCACCCAAAATTTCACCTAAAGCCATGAATCCCCAAATGGGGAAAGTCAGAATCGCCAGAAGGACTATGAATGTCCCCTCTAAAATACCCATAAATACAATCCCGATATCTAACAGCAATATCTTTAATTTTTTCTTTTTAAGCATTTCGTTATCCACCCAATCCCTATCTATTAGCCTCAAAAAAGGCTTTTGCGAATCCCCTTGGGGTTATTGCACGCCTTTCTTTCCTTGTGAGCTTTCCATATGCTTCAGGATGAATCTCATGTGTTAAAAGACGGTCAAATTTTGTGGTATTTAAAACCCTGTTCCCTTTTATTAGCCTTTTGACATCCTCCGTCATTGGTTTCGGTGTCTTGATTGGCTCGTTGAAATATCCCCATAGGGCAGTCTTTTTCTGGTAATTATCACCAAATTCCCACGGGTCAAACACAAAAACTGGTTTACCTAAAAACTTTTTTAGAAAACCGTGAAATGGATTTTCTAATACCCAAAACTTAAGTGGACACTTTTTAAATCTTGTGTCTTGCTTAACCTCTTGGACAAGCCAAATAACATTTAAACACGCCCTAACGCATTCCATAGCTTCTTTTAAGTCTCTTGGTTTTACTGCTTTTGTTCTAGTGAAAGAAAACATTGTACATGGTGGTGCTGCCAGTATCCCATAAACATTTTCAGGTGGTTGGTAAGTTCTGACATCGTAATCCGGAAGAGTTATGTTTCTGACATCATAACTGGCGTCTTTATATGGAGCAGACCAACTTCCAGTCCCTCCACATAAATCAAGGATTATTTTACGCATTTTATTATCCATTTAATTCCATTGCCCATTAACGTTATAACCCCTGCCAATCCCCCGATAAGTCTTTTCTCTTCTTTCAATACTGCACTTTTTATTTCCTCAAAATTGTCTTTTGTAATTCCATTCGGGTATTTCTTCATTATAGTGTGGTATGCTTCCAATCTGTTTTTAATAAGCTCTTTTCTTCGCTTTAATCTAATTTCATATTTATTCATCTAGCCCTCCTCCCTTTCAAAATAGAATACTATGGGGACTTTGTGTTCAGTAATCATCCCAAAATCTTTCACTATTTTATATCGGCAATCCTTGTTTAAGGCTTGCAATTTCCTAGAAATTATTTTACGAAAATCCTCAATTCCCAAATAGGACTTATGAAAATTACACCTTCGGCATGAAGGATTTAGGTTCTCGAAATCATCAAGGCTTTTAATCTTTAGGCTTATCCCAAATAAATTCTTAACTTCATCAGAACTATTGAGTAAATGGCTACGAAATTTTGAAGCTATGTGGTCAATCTGCATACCCTTATATTCGATTTTTCTGCCACAATAAGCACAATGACCTTTATACTTATTATAAACCTTGAGCCTCAATTCTTTCTTCATTCCTCAACCCTCGTATTCCACTCTTCTATTGCATCGACCTCATAGACACGCCACGGCCCCATTGCACCGCAGTTTCCACAGCGGACGATATAATCTCCATCGTCATTACGAACAATATCCCCTTCATCCTTACCACAAAACGGACATTTTTTAAGTTTTTTACCCATCTAATCCTCCTTCTTTTCTGCTAAATAGCATGAATAACATAATTGTTTTTGGTGTTCAGTAAGGTTTGAATTTTCCTCTTTAGATAGAAAATAAGTTACTTTTGGATTTAATTGTCCGCACCCCAAACATTTTATATAATATTCTTTCATCTATTCCTCCTCACCCCTCTTCAGCCCTATACCGACTCATATATTGAGCAACTGACCCTGGAGTGTCTTCTTTAGAAATAAAAATTTTTCCACAATAATCGCATTGAACTCCTGATTTTTCAGGAGGCATATGACAATAAGTCTCTAAATTAGTTTTATTACAGTTTGGGCATTTCCATTCACATTTGATTGGTTGAATGATTTTCATTACCACTTCTTTTTCTGGCCAATATCCTACATACTCAAAATCCTCAGTATCACCGCCACCAATCTGCCTTCTTGCAGGAAGGCTCAAATCTGCAATCTCATGCGGATTTTCGTTGTGTTCCTCGCAGAGTTCCTTCCACTCATCCCAGTTATAAATCTTGTGCGTCTTGCTCATCTATTCCTCCTTTTCATTACCACAGTTTAAACAAATTCTATCCATTCGATTCCCTAAATTAGTTAGCGGTCTATATGCCTTATCCTTGCCTCTGTGTATTCTTTTTCCACAAATGCCGCATTTATGATTTTTTCTAGTTACCTGATTAGTTAAAGCCCATAATTGAGCACCATATTCAATAGAATAAATACGAATTAGTTCCTTACTAGTATGGAATACAATTCTATATTTTTCTCTCATCTAATCCTCCTTATAGTTCAAGTCTCCATTTATTAGCATTAAACACCAGTTTTTATATAGCTCTCAATCCTTTTTGCTATAATTATTAAATCTTCTGACCCTATTTCCTTCATCCCATCAATTTTTATCATTTCTGCAAATATAGGAGCGGCACTTTTAACGGATGACTCTCTTATGATATGAATATCACTTGGTTCTCTTGTGGATTTTCTACTACCTCCAGGTTCTTCCCATTGGTGACTATCATCATCTTCTTTTTCTGCGGGCTTTTTGCCACCCTCTTGAATAACAGGTAGAATCTTTACTATGTTCTTATACTGCCCCTTTTGAACTATCGTAACATCAACTTCACTGCCCTCAACACAATGTTCATATAAATCTACCTCAAAAGCACTAGCTTTTAATCCATTATCAAACACTAGTGTTTTGTATAGTTCTCCATTTGTTTTAATGTTATCGTAAACTTTAGTAATCTTACAAATCATTTTTATTCCTCCTTGTCCAAAGACATTAAAAAATTTATTTAATCCATCCATTTACTGCAACTGTTTAAGCTAATACTATTGTTTTGTTTATTGCCCTATTAAATCCCCCCCTGAATCCCATTTTATATCCTTCTTGATAGGCAGCAGCATAACCACTAGGGTGTGTTTTTTTGTTCTCAAGAAGAAGATTTTCAGGGCGGTTATCATCCCTAATTCCGTTTCTATGATGCACGATTTCATTTTTTGTTAAATACCTACCTAATTTCTTTTCCATAATAAGCCGATGTTCACGAACATACCCTATTTTAGTTGCATGGGGATGATTAGGTTGATGTATGAGGACATATCCTCTACATGTTGTCCCCCTACTGCCCCATCTACTCCACAAGCTTCTTCTTTTAATATTAAACTTTTTCATCCAATATTGTATCTTCCCATAACTAACACGGCATTCTTTTGCTATCTTGTGCATAGATTTTTTTTCACCCAAATATTTTTGGCTTAACCATTCTTTATCAATTTTTTCCATGTTAAATAAAAAGCCCTCTTTCGGCAGTAGAGAATAAGCTATAACAAGATAGACTTATCTGCCTACTAAAGGGCTTTCCTCTTTTTGTTGTTTGATTTCTCATTAAAATTATTTCTCTCCTAAATAGTAATCTTCAAATTCATCCATCCATATAACACAACATTTCTCAGAACAAAACGATTCATTGCAGCCCGTATTATACCACCTGTTACATTGAAGGCATTGATATTTAGCTGGAGCAGCAACGTTATAGTTTTGCTCACGCTTCTGTTTTTCCTTATTGTGTTTCTCAATATCTAAATTACTAACCATTTTATTACCTCATTTTGTTTAGCATATCATATCTATTTAATGCTGTCAAGTCTTTTCTTTTACTGAGTTATCACATTCTCCACATGCTTTATCTATTCCTTTTTTAAGTTCCTCAATTTTATTTAAAGGAATAATAATTCCCTTCTTTGTCGGCTTCCACTCATCTTTATCATTTTGATACCACGTGCGTATATCTAAATATTTAACATCACGAAATTCTGCAAACCGAATAATTACCTTATCAAAACCATTCTTCATAAATTCATATACATTCATCTCATTCCTCCTTGTTTTATTAAGCATACCATACCCATCTCAACCTGTCAAGTATTGTTTTTCAACAACAAGAACTCCCCCCTTCCCTTGACAATCCTATCCCCCTACTACTAGTCTTTATATTTATTATAGAATCCCCATAAAGGGGATTCTACTACTACCTACTAGTCTTAAACATGTTATGTGTTATTGAGTATATTATAATCATAAGAAGAGTAATATATATATAAGAGGGGATTCGCTCATTTTCCTTTATTGAAAATTCGCTCATCATATTTTTCACCTATGGGAAAGAGATTAATTTTTACTTCCCCAAGAGAATAATACCCAAGCTACTGCTTAAGGAAAGTTTGTTCTCGAGTCGGATTTTTGTCTGCTGGTGGTCTGCAAAATCTTTACTATAGATATTTTTTATCTACAATATAAGAGAGGTATCTTGAGTTATTAATCACAGTGAAGTTCTCTAACATTTCCTCCCAGCTTCCAGGTAAGTGCTTCCACTTCTTAACATACCGTTTCATTCGTTCTATTTGTTGGAGTTCCCAGGTTACACATATACCGTATGTCTTATTTCTTAGTCTGTATTCTGCTAATTCAATCTTTTTTAGTGCCTCGATAGCTTGGGACTGCAACTGTTGTTCTCTTTCTCTATTTAATTGTTCTATGTATTTATTCATTTGTTTTTTCTGTGTCTTCAAAATAAGCATAGTTCCCATCCCATTGTTTAAGATGTTTACAGGTAATAGAGCTCATATTATTAATCCATTTCTTACAGTATGGACAAGTAACATGTTTAACTATTACTTTATCTGACTCTATTTTTATCTTTTTCATTCTTTTACTCCTTTATTATTCTTTTATTTTACTGCAACATTAAATATATCATATTACTTTCCACCTTTCAATATATTTTAATGCATGTTTTTCTTTTTCTTTTTGAGTCCATTCTTTATAATAATCATTATCCTTAAAAACATTCTTTATAATATGTTTAATCGCATCTTTTCTTTTTCCGTAAACTTTACTTACTGTATAATTTCCACACCCATCATCATTATAGATTAAATAAACATATCGTTTTTTAGCCTTCATTTTTTATCCCCTTACTGCAACAGTTGCAGTTATTTATTTTATTTAGTTTAGTCTTCCGTATTTATTCTTACTGAATCTATTTCCTGCGTTTGTTTCTGTTGTATCTGGTTATCCCACACTCCTGTATTTTTCTCTACTACATGTATCATACACAGAAGCAAAGTAGTGAGAATAACTGCAACCGTGAGCCAGAATAAAAACCATTCTTTAAAATTCTTATTCATTTAAATACCTCCTCTTTATTATAACAATCTTCACAAACAATCCTATCTTCAATTATATCCCAGATATATTCTACACCTTGAAGTCTTTTACCACAAGATTCACAAACAGCGAAATGATTGTTTAACTGCTTCATATGTCCCCCTCTTCAGTCAATTCTCTTGCAATTTCTTCTGCCATCCACCACACTAATAAATTTTTTAACTGTGTTAAACCACCAACATTTTTAGCACCATTAAAATCAGCAATAAACGCCATGATATTATCATTTCCCATACTTTCTGCATCTTCATAAAGCCTATCCCAGATTTCATCTTCATAGTCATCATGTAATTTTACTGTGTCTGAGTAATAGGTTAATCCTCCAAACCCAGAATCACAACCATGTTCTACCATGTCTTGTAATTCTTCTTTTGAATAATAGTCTTTCATGTAATCTTTAAAACTCATTTTAAACCTCCTTAATTAATACCGATACCGTGCAGGCTTTAAGTTTTGAACATTTTGAGCACACTCTATCCAAATCAAGCAACCTGCTATTATACCATCTATTATCTATGTACCTATCTATATATATCCAGGCGTCTTGACAATTATTTGGATGATATTTAAATTTTGTTTTCATTTTACTCATTCTTTCACCTCGTTTTTAGTGTTTTTAATTCTAATTTACCTTTGTTTAATGAAACAGAGATGGTTACTGTCTTACCCTCTTTTTCAGGATGGAATTTATCAATGTGTTTAATATATTGATTGTCTAACATTACCTTTTTACAATATGGACAAACTATATTCATTCGTTCACCTCCTTATTTAATAGTGTTTAATATTTCCTTTTCATGTTTTACTCGTAGATGATTATCAGCACCAACAGAGGTTTTAAAATGTTTGTTGCAGATTGTGCAATAATAGTAATGTGGTTCACCACTAAGACCAAGATGCAATTTAGTTAATGCACAATATCTTTTAAATGTTTTACGGTTTTTCCACATACCAGGATACTTGTTAATTAAATCTGGATTATACTTCATTCTTTCACCTCTTTTTTAGTGTTTTTAATTCTAAATAATTTCTGTCCAGGGATAAACTGAATTTTCATTTCACTCATATCATATCACAAATAAAACCAATGTCAAGCCCTAAGTGCGATGATATTTAAAAATAATCATTTCCTCTATATTGTACCTAAAAACGCATCAATACAATATCTAGTGCTTTTATACTAATAGGGGGTGAGACAGTTTATATTCTATTATACTATTATACTATCCCTAAAAACGCCAATAGACTGTTATCTATCCATTAGTAGTAGATACATAAGTATCATTCACTAGTAATATACTATTTACTATTGTCTTTAACCTGCCTAAACTATAACTTGTCCTCCCCTGCCTTCCCCCTCTTCCCCCGCTACGCTACCCTACCCATACCATACCCCTGTCTTGATACGTGCCGTGGCTGGCAGTAGGGGGCTCCCTATGATATATATTAGGGGTACGCACGCACACGTACACACGCATGTTTCAATCGCAGCGATTTCAATTTGCTTTGCAATTGGTTCCCTTTGGTCACTAGTTGCTTCGCAATTGGGGTGGTTTAAGGTGTTTTCGGACTAGTCACTTTAAAAATCCTCTTGAGGAAAAGGCTTCTTTTCTACTCATAAAGAGTCCACCTTAAATATAGTATTCCCCCACTACCATTATTATTACCCCAGCCTTACCTGTAATCATGCTGTGACGGGCAGCACAGAGCCTTAGATGGGGTATCCTGGGTGTGGTTCCCTTCGGTCACAGGTTCCCTGGGTAGTGTGGTTCTTAAATCACCCATACCCCTAAGGGCATGACCCCATTACCCCCAATCACCATTTAGAAGCAGATAAGCTGTTCTCTAATATGAGTAATATTTTCTCAGCATAGAGAGTCTATGGTGACAGAACCTTGTGAGGGAACCATATGAACTAGGTACAGTTGGTTAGCAGTAAACATAGAGCCTTATGCTCCATGCATATGGTCTTATGCAAACATTTAGTGTATGTTTTAATGCGTAATGTCAGAAGTGAGCTTTATAGATATTGAGGAAAGTGCATTTTTGAATGGCAGTTAGCACAAACAAGTTCACATTTTTTTCTCCAACCCTTAAGCATGATATTACCTCCGTTGGAATATGATTTTTTTGGCAGATGTGTGACGCCGCACTTCTTCCATTATTCTTATAATACCACATTGGCATCTATTTGTCGAGTGTTCTTCCGCAGTTCTGACACAAATCTGATGAAATCCTGACGTAATTATGCAGACATGCGTTATGTATATTTGCGTTTTTTAGTGGGGGGTTTCAGTGGTTGTTGAAATGGGGACTATTAGTGAAACACATACAGGATAGGGTACGGTATATTTCGCATTTAAGGTTGACATAGTGAAAATCAGACATGCTGTTATTACTTAAGAACAAATGGTGTCATTCGGTTAACAGGTTGTATAAATACACAGAAAAAAAGACTTGACAAGGTATAGGTAAATATGGTATGCTTTTAGCTGAGGTAATAAAATGGTTAAAACGGGCATAGGTAGTTATATTAAGAACGGGATAATGTATGGGTTTATACGTTCTGGTAAGGATTGGACTGAGCAGGTTATTGTGGAATTTAGAAGAATTCCTTTGGATGGGGATGCTTTTAAAGATTATGCCGCTCATAGTACGGCTAAGGATAAACGTGGTCATTTTGATTCTGAGGGGCTCGTGAAGGAACTGATACACCACATGAAGAACGTACCTGGCAGTGATAATGACGTGAAGCTACTGTCGTTTTATAATAAGCGCATAGCTAAATGGTTGCTGGGAATAATTGATTATATAAATAAACTGAAAAAACCTAATAAGGTTCATACCTAAAGCATAAAAGTAGACTTAGCGAAATAAGATTGCGTATATGAGTGTTGTTTTACGAAATATAGTTACATACTGGTTAACAGTTTTGTATACTATTTTAGCATAGTATGTCGATAATATGACGACACACCATACGTAAAATATGGTCTTATTTTGTATGTGGGATTAGTGGGTATTATGAAAATGTATAAAAAAAATGCTTGGCAGGGCTAAATAAGTATGATATAATAAACAATCAAGCGTGAGGGACTTATCTTTTAATAGAAAAGGAGAATAAAATGGACAAACCGACACCTGATATTGAACTGGGATTTAAAGCATTGGAAGATGACCACTTAAGGCTTTACTATAAGTGTGGAAGTAAGGATGACAATAAGCTTGTTATTAAGCTTATTGAGGCTATTGAACATTTTGGCTATCACTTTTGGGGTTATATAGACGGAGTAAAGGACGGTGTGCCTATTCGGGGTTTAAGGTTTATGATTAAAAATAAATTAGACCCTACAGATGAACCCATCAGAATAGTAACATATGGTTGCGATAAAATAAATAAAAATAATACTTGACAAAAGGTTTAAAGTGTGATATACTATTAAAGACTGAAAAAATTATAGATGTTTTATAAACCAAAAAAGAAGAAAAGGTTAAGTAGGGTGCTCGAGATGTTACAGCATCTTAGAGAGAGTGATTATAAAGACAGCGCAATCTTACATGGTGTGGCTTCGGCTGATGACGAAGAGGGCAAAATAATAAGCAAAACAAATTTATCCAGGTCGGAAGGATAGCTTATTCTAATGGCATTATTCCTTAAGAATAGATAACGCTATGAATTTACTTAACGATATATCATCGAGTAACCATGGGTTAGATGACCAGCATCAGGGGGTGATGGGTGCTGATGATTTAGACAGTCTACTTGAACTCCCGTTTGATTTCAGGATATTCATATATAAGAACGCCTGGTTGTTGACTATACAGCCCAGCCGTGGTGGGGTGAAATTTATATTTAACTAACATGAGTCCATTTAAAAGCGAAAGTCAGAGAAAGAAATTCTATGCACTTTATCGCCAGGGGAAAATTTCTAAAAAGACACTAGATGAGTGGGAACACGCTACCCCTAAAGGAAAGAAACTCCCTAAAAGGGTTAAGAAGAAGAAAACCAAGAAGAGAAAATGAAAACAAATAAAGATGACTGGGTTTTTAAAATTGATGGGAATACAGGTGATTTGGAGATGTCTATTCCAGAAAAGCTTGAATATTCATTTGATGAAATAACAGTTATTTCAGTTAGCATGATGCGATTCTGCCAAGCTATCGGTGCCTTATTAGATGGTTTTTTGAAGGACGGGCAGAAGATGAAAATAGGGAAGAAGAAATAAATGAAGGGAGCAAAGAGTGGGGGTGCTAGAAAAGTGGGCAGGAATACGGAGAAGTGTAAACGGTATAGGATGGCAGGAAAACATGAGTTGAGTCATATTTTTAGAATAAAGAAGCATCAGAAAACCTACAAGGACAATAGCCCTATGGTAATAAATGTGTTGGGGAAATACCAGGAGCTTTTAAAGAGAGTGTAATCACAAAGAACGATAGAATAACGTGACTATATCCACTGATTTTGATACCTCGAAAGAGAAATATTTGCTTCGTGGCAAAAAAAAGCGAATAAAAAAACGTAAAAAGGTTGTCCGTAAAAGGAAAAAGACATGCGTAAAATAAAAAAGAGTCGGGAGCTAGAGCTTTTAGAAGAGATTAAGAAGTCTATAGATGAATTAAAAAAGAAACGTGATTTTGCCGATAGTTATCCAGACACCACTGGTGATTATACATATATTCCGTATTGGCCGCCTATTAGAATTGATAAAGATTATCCATATGGATATTGGTGGAGGGACACCAGATGTGATGAAACTAACAATTACACTGGTAATGTGTTTGATGAAGATAGTAATATCATACAATACAAATTTAGTTGATAAAAATGGCGAAAACTAAAAAGAAAACAAAAAAAGTAGATGCCGAAGCCCTGAAGTCAACCGTAATTGGCTGGCAGGGTGGAATGCCTGTAGATGTCGACAGGGTTATGGAGAGCGGTAAAACCTTAAGGGTTGAACTTACCGATTATGTAGACAGGTTGCTTACTCAAGAAATAGAGAACCAGGCTGACAGACTTGAGGCTATTGCACGCTGGCAGAGGATGTATAAGGGTGTACGGGAACCCAGAAATGCGGGTGAAGCTAATGTTGCAACTCCGTTAATGCGTTCTGGTAGTGATGCTATATTCGTTCGGATAATGGATGCGGTATCAAATAAACAGAAGTTAGCATTAATGAGGGCACTAACAAAAGAATATAGTGGTGGGTTAGACAGGGAGATTGAAGATGCGTTTGAGCAGTTTCAAAGACACACATTAAAATTTAAAGATAAAGTATTTTCTCCGCTGTTGCAGTGTGTAAAGACTGGTACTGGGGTATTAAAGTTAGTGTATGAGGACAACAAGACTCCACGGTATCGGTATGCTAATGAGGACGAATTAAACAATCCAGATATACATAAATACGCACTTCAGGGAACTACCGATAAGTGCGTGAAGGTTATTGAGTCTAGTTATAAGGGGCCGAATATTTATCCCATTCCACGTGAGGATTGGGTTCAATCCAGTGAGTCATATGACCTAGATGACGCACAGATGTGTGGTTTTAAGACTGAGTACAGGAAACCACTGGCTGAATTACGGGTAAAACAGGGGCTTTTTGATAAAGAACGGTTTGACGAGATGTTTAAGGGTGGAGAGGGGACTGCACCTGAAGATGAGGTAAAGGCAGGTAGGGCAGAGAACCAGAAGTTACAGAGAAAATTCCTTGATGAAAACAAACCGTTTAATGTTTGGGAACTATGGCTGAAATATGATGTAGATGAGGATGGTGAAGAGGATGAGATAGTAGTTCATTTTAATCTCGAATCAAAGATACTGCTTAAAACTATATACTGCCCGATATTTACAAATAAACGACCATTTCAGAAGTTAATTTTTTATAGGCAGGAGTATGCACCCGATGGTGAGGGTGTATGTGAGGTGTTAGAAAACACACAGGAAGAACTTGACACTATGCACAACCAGAGGATTGACAGGATACATCAGATTAACCGACCAATATTATTTGTGCGGTCAGGAAGCGGACTTGAGAATTTAAAACATTTAGAGGCTGGTAAAATACAGGTTATTGATGGTGATGCAAAAAATGACTTGTATGAATTTAGATTTTCAGATGTTACTTATTCTGCGGCTAGGGAGGAACAAAACTTACTGGATATGGGATATCGAGCTATTGGCGTAACCCCTGTGGCTTTAGGGGTTTCTACGGCTGAAAGACCAGTAGCTAAGCAGGAACTCATCTTAAGAGAGGAAACGAATAAGAAGTTTAAGATGGGGATAGACAATGTTCGTGATGGTCTTATAGAGATAATTTATAAGATATTCGAGTTGTTTATGCAGAACCAGCCAACTTATACATATAATGAGAACGTAAATGGTGAAGTTGTTCCAAAGAAAGTAACTTTTCCTATTGCTGACATCCGAAACGGGCTGAAATTAACCTTATTCATGTCTACCGAGATGTTTAATCAGGAAACACGTCAGCAGGGTGAGATAATGCTTTATCACATGATGAGTGACTATTACCAGCAGACAGCAGAGATGGTTAAAGCAATACTTACTCCTGGAATACCTAGTGATTTTAAGAAGTTTTTAATAAAACTAACTGAAAAAAGAGATATACAGATAGAGAAGATTGTTAGGGACTTCAATGAGATAGACGCAGAGGAATATAAAGCTAATGTTGCAACTACTATAGATGTAAAAAAGGCATTGGCACAATCTATAGATACTATGCCCCCGCAACCACCTGGGCAACCTGGGCAACCTCTGACACAGGGCGGACAACCGCCAAGCCAAGGACAAAGATAATGGACGGTACATATTATAGGAAGCTACAGGATGAACGGGGAATGTTGGAGAAAATGTCCCTTTTTAAGGAGATTATTGACTCCATAAAGAAGAAACGTGCATGTTATTCAGACTATTGTTGCACCGTTGAAAATGATGTGCGTTTTAATCAGGGGTATGTCAAAGCCTGCAACGATATTATAGGAAAAACTGATAGTTTAAAAATCATTAACGATATATTTAGTAATTTAACTCGTTTTAAAAAAAGTTAATTAAAACAGTTAAAAAATAATAGGAGGAATTTATGGGAGAAGAAGGGAAAAAACTCACTGAACCCGACCAGACGGTTAATACTGCTGGTGAAGTTCAAGGTGCACCCCCTGAAGTTTCTACGGATGAATCTAAGAAGTATTCAGAAAAAACGCAAGAGGAACTTGTTGCTATGCTTAAAGAATCCGAAAAGACATTACAGCAAAAAGCAGCCCGTGAGAAAGAGTTGCAAGATACTGTAACTATTTTACAGGATGTAAATAAGCCTAAGCAGCAACCTAGTACGGAACTTTATAGTGAGGTAGCACAACAGGTACAACCAATAGTGCCAGAGGGCGGTGCTGAATTATTAGACACCGACTATCTAACTGTTGCGGAAATGAAGAAATTCATTGAGCAGAAACTTAAAGCGGACAGAGAGGTTCAGCAAACAGCGGGACGCAAGAGACTTATAACTACTGCTGGGATAGCCCATGAAAGAGGAAAACAGTCTATGAGAAACAACCCTGAATTATTTAAAGGGATAGAGAAAGAGGTTGAAAAAGCGATACTCGACACTTTTAATCCTATCTTGAATCAGGGGTATGATGTTTCTACATATGTAAGTGATCCAGAAACATGGGACAAAACAGCAAAGTGGATACGATTCCAGAGGGAAGAGTATGATTATCTCAAACCGTCTCAAAGGGCTGGAATAATACCTGTTTCGCCAGTTCTTGGTCAGACACCAAACCAAACAAAAACAGTTCCGTTGCAAGCGGGGCCTACTGTCAAGATTGAAGGGGCAAGTAGGACTTTGATGAATGCATTTGGTTTAGATGAAGAAGAAGCGAAGAAAAGTATTCAAGAGGGACGGCGACGGGCTAGAGGAGAAGATTAATGTATAGTAGTGATATAAGAATTATTGACATGAAGCATTCCGTTCTTGATGACGGTGGTGCTGAAGAATTGAGAAGAAAGTATGAGTCGCTTAAACTTGAATTATCTAGTGCGAAGAAAGAAGATAAGGCTGAAATTGCGAAGGCAATTAAGAAAGCCGAGGAAGCATACAAGACGGTATTAGATAAATTTGAGGCTGATAAGAAGATGTGGATGAAGACTGGACGTTATAAGTTCAAAGAGAGACGATATATTGATTATAAAAACAAGTCACGTAGACCCTACTGGTTTTTTAGGTGGGAAAGATATGTGTCTATGAACGATTATCGTGAATCTGCGGATGCTATGGCTGACGGTTACACATTTGTTGAGGCTGACAAGAGTGAGTATATACCAGAGTTAATTGCACCTGGGGCGGATAATTTTTTCCACTTTGGTGGCGACCTTATTCTTATGAAGATACCTTTGTACGATTATCTCAAGATGCAGATGTTCAATATTCAGAAGTCAGAGAACGCATCTAAAAATACGCTGGCTAAATTCAGGGCTATAACAGAGAAAGAGGGGATTGATGTTCCTCAAGAGATGATTGATTCTTGGGTAGATAAAGTACACCCTAGATAATAATAGAATACTTGTTTCTTTAGTTTCTTCTGAAAAATTTAATTGGAGGAAATTAAGAATGGCAAGTATAGAAATTTGGGCAGCAGACCCAAAGGTTGTTACCCTAACACAAAAAGGTTCTACCGCTAGTGCATTTGAAGCTGGAGATGCAGTTCAGATAAATACCACTGGTAATGTTGACCTCGCTACTAATGCTCACTTGCATGGTGTAGCCAGAAAAACTTGTTCTGGTACGTCTGGTACAAAAATTCCTGTCGAGTTAATTGACCCTAATGGTCTATATGTGGTTGATTACACTTCAGCTACTGCAACAGCAGAAACTCTCATTGGTGATATTTTAGACATAGGTGTTACAACTCACGGAGCACAGACATGGACTACTGGTGGAGACCAGGCTCTTGTGGTTGCTTTACATCCAGAAGATGGTGCACAAACAAGCACTTCAACTGCTTATGATAAGCACAGGAGACTGATTGTTAGGTTTGTTAGTGCGATGATTCAGACGGTTGGGGCATAAGGAGGAAATGATATGGCAAATACAACAATAGTAACCACGGATTTTGATACCAGTACCTATAAGTATATCTTAAAGGATGGTGTCAGTAAAATTTTTGACGCTACACAGAGAACAGCAATTTCACTCTACCCTAACGTAATGAATGACAGGACTACGAGTGAACTCCACGTGGATGACTTACAGTATGCTGGACTTGGTGCGGCACAGACAGTGAATGAAGGCGAACCTATTCCAATCTTGAGTCCGACTCTCGGTGAAGATAAGCGGTACACACAGGGCGGAACAGGGGCAGGCTTCAGAATCACTCACAAGATGAAATACTTCAACAAGATTGGTATGGTGAAACGGCTTACGGCTAGTTTATCAAAGACTATGGTAGAATCGAAGGATGTTGATGTTGCGAGATTGTTTAATGCTCCTACTGCGACTGCTGCTCTTACTACTGGAGCAGGAACGGTTGGGGGAGGGTTTGATGCAACTGGTACTGATTTAGCTGAAGACACACACTACAAAGCTGATACTGATTACACTTATGACAACTACTTAAATCAGGCTTTAGCTGTTTCTAGCATCAAAAGTGCAAGATACTACTTTGCGACAATGACAGATGACAAGGGAATGTATTGCGGTGCAATTCCTACTGTTTTAGCGTTTGAACCTACTCTTTATTATACCGTAAAAGAGATTTTCGGTAGTGAGCATATTCCATTTGAGCAGAGTAATACAATTAACGAACTAAAGAATATGAAGTTGACGTTTTTAGAGTATCCTAGACTTACAAGTACGACAGCTTGGTTTATGGAAGCAAAGAATGATGACATGTTTGACATCAATGTTTTGACTTCTATGAAACCGATTGTTGTTACGAAGAATGCACCTGATACGTCGCTTGATACTTTGGTGTTGAGTTTACAGTATTACACATTCGGATATGGCGATACTAGAATGTATTTTTGCGGTTCAGCATAAGTAGTGTAAATAAACAAAGAAAGGGAATAGGACGGTTACCTTGAATAACTGGCGGGGAGAGCTTCAAAAGGGAACAAGCTCTCCTCGTCATAACAGTGTCGTCAGGTCGTGCTCTTGCGGCTGTAGCGAGTTATGAAATGATTCAATTAGAATGTGTGCGATGCGATAAAAAGTTTTTGGCATATCCTTATGAAGTAAGGAATAATCGGAAATTTTGTTCAAAACTTTGTGGTACATTATATACAAACAAAAGTAGAAGTGAAAAAATGCTCGGAAACAAAAATCGTAAACATACATCTGAATCAAAGACTCGCTTGCGATATTGTAATTTAGGTACTAGAAACCCTAATTGGAAGGGTGGCATTACAACTAAAATACAGCATCTGCGAAATTCGAGTGAATATGAACACTGGAGAAATGCTGTTTTGAAAAAAGATAATTATATGTGTGTGTTATGTGGACGGAAAGATTTATTGCATACTCACCATTTAGAATCTTTTTGGAAGAATGAAGAATTAAGATTTGATATTGAAAATGGTATTGCAGTTTGCATTGACTGTCATTCTGATATTCATGGATTTCTAGTGGGAATTTTAGACACTAATTAATTCAATGCGGATAAATTAATTAGAATTCAGAAGTGTCGTCAGGCCGTTACCGCAGCGACTGTACCGAAAAGGGTGGCGACGAGGAGAAAAAAAATGACTACTTTTCCAGATGGCGTTTACCAGTGGGGTGGAAGCCCTGTTGGTGGCGCAAGATTTTCTAGCCCTTGGGCTACACATTACTTTGTTGATAATGATAACGGAAGCGATGCCTTTGATGGGACAGCTCCGCAGAGGGCATTTAAAACCCTCACTCACGCAGTAACACACGCTGGTACAGATGATGTGATTTACGTGAGAGCGAAGGGTGCAGAAACCGATGCCTCTGACTATTCTTACATTGAAGAGGCTGACCAGGTTACCATTCCTTATGCTTCGGTAAACCTATCTATTATTGGCGTGACAGCACACCACAGAAATCCATACATGGGCGTGTGGTTTCAGCATGGTGCTGATGATGGAGACACTGGATACGTTCTTTTGAACTATGCTCCTGGACTAACCTTAGAGAATCTTGGCTTTTCAGCTAAGGACTATATTAGGGCTAGTTACGGTGCAGTTCATATGTACGCTGCTGCTTATGCAAGTACGGCTGGTTCTGTTGGCTTTTCAGTTTATAACTGTTTCTTCAGAGACGGACAGTTAAATGTATCTGGTGGATACGATAGTTGTACGGATAATTGTACGTTCAAAGCTAGTGGCAGTGCAAATAGCGGATGGTGGTCAACGAGTAATACACTTCCTACTGGTGGACATCAGGTAATCAATTCTCATTTTGGCGAGATGTTTGCAGATAATCAGGCACTTAGGTATATTTATTGCGTAGCTGGAGCACAGAAGGATATGTTATTTCAGAATCTTACAATGGGTTTAGTACCTGCTGATAATCATTATTTCTGGTTTGGTGGAAGCAATACTGGATTGGTTACAGATATTCGCCTTCAAAGTGCCGATGTTACATGGGGAACCAATGACACAGACGATGAATTGTATAGTGCTGACGGTGGAGTTCAATTCTTACTTAAAACAATAGAAGATGCTAGTGGCGCAAATCCTGGAACCTAATGGCTAATATCATTATTAAGGGTAAATCCTCACTTGGAAAAACACGCTCCGAACAAGAGATGAATCTACGTAAAGAGTGGGGTAGCACCATGAATGATGGACAGTTAGATAAGCTGAGATATTCCGAGAGAAAATTCAAGGACCGAGTTGGTATGAAGCCTAAGTTTGCACGACTTACTGACGTTGACAAAGTGAAATAAGCTAATAATTCGTGGGGGTTTCCAAGTCGAAGCCCCCTCATTTTTAAGATAGGAGTAAGGATTTGAAGAAAGTAGTTTGCTGTATTCCATTATCGTGGACACATATACCTGTAGATTTTTTTCGTTCTTATATTCAAATGGAACGATATACTAGTGGTAAATATGATTTAGAGATGATTACAAGTAAAAGTTGTTATATGGATATAGTAAGAGATGATTTAGCAAAAAAAGCATTAGAGAAAGACCCAGATTATATTTTATGGTTGGATGCTGACCAGTATTATCCAGAAAACACTATCGAAGTGTTATCACAAGATATAGATAAGGGTTGTCTCATCGTTGGCGGCATAACACCCACTAAAGGTAACGGTACGCCTCTTGTGTATAAGTTCATTGATGATAATGGACTTTCAAATTTTAATACAGATATTCGTGTAAATCAAGGAACGGTTCGAGTAGATGCTATGGGATTTGGTGGGATAATGATACATCCATCTGTGTTTGTGAAATTACAGGCACCTTATTTCAATATGTATTGGAATCGAGAAAAGAATATTTCATTAGGAGAGGACTTAATGTTTTATTCCAGGTGTAAAAAGGCTGGAATAAAGGTATATTGCAATACTAATTTGGTTTATGGACATTTTGATTTAGTTAATATTGGTTTTGATGATAAATATTATCATTATTGTGATAACATGACTGAAGATACGGATTATTGGATTAAGGATGGTCATAATTTTCAGCCTAAATTTGATATGGTTTGCCCATTTTGCGGTGGGTCGTTTGATAAAATTAATATTAAATTATTAGATTTTAAAACTGACCCTAACAGTAAACCTATAAAACTTGGTTATGCCGTGGACAATGTTTATCGTTGTAAACAATGTGGCTATCGTTCAATGTATGGGTTGGCGGTAACTAAAGAACATCATGCACAAATAACAAAGGAGATTTTTAATGCAAGACTTGTGGAAAAAAAGTAACGATAAAAAAGGGGTAGAACCTCTATTTGAAATGAAGTGCCCCATTTGTGGCAATAAGATGATTCTGCGTAATTCATCATTAGTAAATGAAATGAAAGGTGCGTCTGGACATGACGAAACAGCCATAATGATTGTACCGAAGTATAAATGTATTAGATGTGCTTTTGTTGCAACCTTTGATATATGGATTCCAAACGAATATTGGTCAAAAGTTCTATCTTTACGGAACAATAGGGTTCTTTATTATCCACCTATTTGGGAATGGGAAAGAGAGGATAAAGAGATAGAAAAACAATTAAAATCAATGGGATATTTTGATTAATAGGATAAATAAATGGCTGACCCTATAATTTATTATGTGAACACTGCCGCTGATGCTGGTGGTGACGGAACAACTCAAGAATTGACGGGTGAACACTGTGCTTTTAAGACTATTGCACAGGTTAATGCGGCATCTCCTGCGGCTGGTGATTCTGTTTTATTTAATAAGGGTAATGAGTGGCGTGAACAATTGACCGTCCCTACTTCTGGGTCTGATGGACTCCCGATTACTTTCGGAGCTTATGGAGAAGGTGCTGACCCGATTATAAACGGGAGTGATTTGGTTGGGACGTGGACATCCGTTACTTCCGGTGAAGATGTAGGGACTACGGAAGGTGGTACATATGGGGCAAGGGCAAAAGATGACTTAACTTTTGTGCCAGTTACAACTACAGATGGGGGAACAATTCAGTCTTATTCTATCTATCTGGATAGCGGGCAACAAAATGCCAATCATATGAAACTAGCTCTTTATGCAGACAATGCGGGATCGCCTGGGAGCTTAGTTGCGAATACTACCAGTGAAGAAAAAACCAGCTTTACGTATGATGATTATAATACATTTACCGTGAGTGGTGGGGCTGATTTATCCGGTTCTACTGATTATTGGATTGCCTATTGGTGGGATGGTGGATATATGAGTTTTAGTAAAACCGTCTCGGGGATTGCGAGTATTACACAAAGTTTGGTTTATGACGGGTTTCCCGCCAACGCTGGTAGCACTTACAGCGATGGGTATTCTGGTGCGATATATTTCACTACGGGTGATCCGATAGCTAATAAATGGCAGGCATCTTGTGCTACGGAACCGAATGTTGTCTGGCTTGATGGAACAAGAGGGACATTGGCAGCGAACCTTGCATCTGTGGATGCCGAAAACGAATGGTTCTGGGAGGCTAATGTTCTGTATGTTTATTATGAAGAAGACCCCGATGGTGCTGTAGACATTGAGGCTGGTGCACGAGATTATTGTTTGGGCAATACCGTTGCAACAAGAACTTATATTACTGTAGATGGTTTACATTTAAAATGTAATAACAGTACAACTAGGGGAGTCTTAGACAATGCTTATGGTAATGCTCAAAATTGGACTGTTCAAAATTGTACTGTAGAATACGGAGCTGGACCTGGCTTGTGGCTTCAAGGAGATAATGTAACTTGCAGTTCAAATACTATTAATAACAATTATGCAAGTGGTATAAAGGCTGGTAATAGAGTGCAATCAGGTCAGACTTATGATTCCAATACAATTCACACCAATGGGTCACAGGGAATCGAAATAACTGTTCAGAGTTCGACATTTTCAAATAATGTTATTTATAACAACGGATTAGAAGAAACAAATGCTTCTCATGGTTTTTATTTCGACAATACATCTGATGGTGGAAACGGATGTATAGTAGAAAATAACGAGATTTATAATCATACTGACACAACTAATGGGGATTCGGCCATGAGAATCTCTGGTGATAATATTATTGTTCGTTACAATTACTGCCATGACAATGTTTACGGGATGTATTTAATTGATGATGAATCTAGTTGTGATAGCAACGAAATTTACTATAATATTTTTGAGGGGGCAACTGATACTACAAGCGGTTTAGAGGCAATAGGAGCAAAGGACTGTAAAATTTATAATAATGTTTTTGATGGGACTGGTATTGTTTTTGCGGCAGGTACTAATCAGAATTGCTCTGGAAATTTAGTTAAAAATAATATTGTTTATCATGGTGCTAATGGGATTAGTGTTTATGTGGCTGCTAATCAAGGCACGGACTTTGTTTGTGATTATAACAGATTTTATCTTGATACTAGCACTAGATTTACATGGCTTGGGGATGCTTATAACTTTGCCGACTGGAAAACAAACTCATCTCAAGATGCCCATTCATCTGTTGGTGACCCCCTCATGACCGACCCTGCTAATGGTAATTTTACGCTTCAAATAACTTCACCTTGTCTTAATGCAGGGACAAATGTAAGTTTAACAACTGATTATGCGGGAAATTCAGTCGGGGTACTTCCTGATATTGGTGCATATGAACATCAAGGAGTGAGGGCGAGTCCAGGTCAAAATGGCATATATTTAAGTATGGGCATGAGTTTATAATATATAATTTATTGGAGGAAAATAATGGGAAATACATTTAATGTATCAAGTATGTTATGGGAAGTAAGCGAGATTGGTACATTAGTAGTTGTAACAACTGCAACTGGATTAACATCTCCAGTTGTTGCAGAAGTAGTTCTTATTCCTAATGCCGCAAGTGATGCTATAACATTTCAGTCAGGAAGTAGTGAGACTGCACTTTATTTAAAAGCAGGTGCTAGTGACACTTCACCAGTGCATCTTACTTTTCCAGAAGGGCGGTGTATTCCTGGGTTGAAATGTTCAGCTATTTCTACGTCAGCTAAAGCTTATGTTTATTTAATATGATACGGTTACCAAAAATACCAAAAACAACTTCTGGGGAAGAGTGGCGGTCATGCGTCTTTTGTGGAGGTTCTTATAAGCGTGTTGAATTAAGGTTTGATTCTGGGAGTGTGGAACCTACTGCGGATGAAGTTTTTACTGGTGGGACTTCTGGTGCTACTGGAGTAGTAGTCGGAACAACTCTTATATCTGGAACTTATGCTGCTGGTACTGCGGTTGGGATAGTAGAATTATCCTCACCAACGGGGATTACCTCTAAAACGGATGATGACGATAATGTTATTGGAACAAATGATGTTTGTTTTTCAGGTGATGAGGCAATTAAAAATAGTGATGGTGATACCATAATGACTGCTAAGGGCGATGGTACGGTAAAGAAGTATGGGAACTTCTATCCTGCTTCTCTTTTGGTAGAGAGGGATGGTAAATATTATTGTCTTGCACATTATAACTGGTATTTTTCCAGTTATGATAAAGATGATGAAGGCGTAGATTTAAATGAGGAAGATAGGGGTACAGTATTTTAAATAGGAGGAATAGATGAAAATAAAGCCTATCGGACATCGTATGTATATTATATTAGATGAGTTTCAAGATGAGGTTAATGGAGTTAAATTACCACAAACTCATGGTGAACAGTCAAGGTTTGCGACTGTAGTTGGAATTGGAGAAGAAGTTATAGAGGGTGGTAAGTTTAAGGTTGGCGATAGGGTTATAGTGAGTTATGGTGCTGGTATAAGGGTTCACCTTATAAAATATAATATAATGACAGATACTCACAGGATAATTTCACAAGAGGAAGTAATGGGGATGGTAGAGGACGAGGATGTCAAATAAAACATTTATTGATTTAAAGACCGAACTTAAACTCCGAATGGGTAGGCGTTCAGATTTAGAAAATATTGACGGTAAGAATTTTTATGAAATATGGATTAACTATGCTTATCAGGATATAACTAAACGGAACAGATTCTTTGGTAAGACTTTTCATTTTTATTTCCCTCAACTTGAAGATATAGATACTACTCAAAGCACAGTAGATGGGACAGATAAAATAAATGTTCCTACTGGAACATTAGTGGTGAGGCAGGTTTGGGATAAAACAAATGACAGATTACTGAACCATATTGGGGGGCAATCGTATCTCCTAAAGAACGGTAGAGCCGATACTAGTTCAGAGGGGCAACCAACTTTATGGGTGCGGTCTGGGAATTATATCTATTTATATCCAACACCAGATGACGCATATGAAATGTATGTCTATTACCGTAAAATGATAACTATCCTATCAGACACCCTGGCTACTACTGATATAGGGGAAGAGTGGGATGAACTAATCCTTGAATTTGCGGCATATAAAGGTCATATGTGGCTCAAGGAATATGATGATGCCGAGAAATGCAAGGCTGAATTTATTGATATGGCAACAAATCTACTGGGGATTTATGATAGTGAAGAATTAGCACATCGGGGTAAACTGACAATTAATCCGTCAGAACGGGTGAGTCATTATAAATGAAAATTACAATAGTTGCTTTGGTTCTTATGTTAATTATGGGGGCTGTTTTATTTAGTCAGTGGAAAATTATTCCTATAAAATTTAAACCTGAACCAATATTCCCTATCCCTGAACCAGTCCCGCCACTACCACCACCACCTCCGCCAGAACCAGAGCCTACTCCACCTATACCAGAACCAAAGCCTGCTAAACTTGCAATCCAGAATGGTATCTTATGCTATGAGAATAATGGCACAAAACCGATTACTCTTATTGGTTGTTCACGTTGGGAAGCACTAGCGAGGGCAAAAGGAATTTGGTATAACTGGGGGACTAAAAACTTTGATTGGTATGAGAACCAGCTTATAAAGTCTGGTATCAATTATGTGCGACACGGGATAATTCCTGACCTGGACTTTGTCAGACAGCACTGCAAGCGTATGAAGAAGGCTGGGATTATAGTAGAACTCACTATTTATAATAGTCAAATTGAATATAATATGGGGAATCCACTCGATGCTATTGATAGAACGATAGATTTGGATAATATTATTTACGATGTGCATAATGAGTTTGTGGATAAAGAAGAAGATATTGCATATGCGGTAATGTTAATAAATTATATTAGAAACTTAAATGGTATCTGTTCAGCAGGTGCTTGGGGACACAGTCCTAATGGACAGCAATATTCAGAGATATTTGACCCAATAAATAGTCATAATCAGATTGTATCCGTACACAGGGAATGGACAAAGGATTGGATTATAAGATACATGGGACATAATAAACCAGTAATTAGAAACGAATATTTTGATAGGGGCGACCTAGGATTAGACGGTACTAAACGGATAATGAAGGAAACGATTGAGGCTGGTGGGCATTGCAATTACTACGGCTTTCGGGACAAGTCTATACTATCAGACCTTAAATATCCTGACCCAGAACCGTGGTATGTATATCTTGACTGGATAGGAAATTATTGTAGGAAAATAAATGGAAACTAAATTAACATACAAAAGCACAATTTGTCATTATAGAAATGAAAAACTGACAGATTATTATAAATCTTTTGGGCTTGAACATGACAGAAAAATTGCGATGGATACGGTAATTTTCATTAAAGAAAACTTCCCTGAATGTAATGAGTTTTTAAGGGGTAAATTAATAGAAACAAAAATATCTAAAGGAGGAATATGATGGCTGGAGGGGTGACGACTTTAGGCAAAGCGGCAATCGTGGGGGTAGTTACTGGTGTGGGTTCTCAAACAGCATTTGATTCAACATATGGTTATATCGCATGCGGTACGGGTACTACTGCATTTGCGATTACGGATACAACTCTAGGGGCAGAAATTACTACAGCAGCTAGTGGACTTGTGAGAATAAAACCTACAATTACCCGTGCAACTACAACCGTTACTAATGACACAATGCGATTTGTTAAGGCTTTTACGGTAGCGGCTACAGGAGATGGTAAGGTTATTGGTGAATGGGGAATATTTAATGCTTCTAGTGCGGGGGTAATGTTGGCTAGGGATGTACCATCTTCAACAACAACTGTAGCCACGGGTGATGTTTTGACCTGGACTTTTGATGTTATACTTTCGTAATGGCAAATTATAAACCATATTTAATGAGACCGATTCAACACATGTTGGATGCTAGCCAGACATCGCTACATCAGGGTGTCGGGTATGCTGGTTGGGGCACACAGAATTTACAGTTATTTCAGAAGAGCATGAAGAAACGCCAGGGATATGTCGAGGATAGGGATTTGGGTCAATATGTAAATGTTCAGCAAATTCTTACACATCAAACCAAACCAGGTGTGAGGTCAACAGTATTTTTAACTGATACTGATTTTATTAAACGAGAAACCGCAAGTAATGAAACATGGTCATACAGAACAGAAAAGTATAACACAGGAAAAGTTACAAACATAACAACTGCTACCGTAACTGGGGATGGGGACTGTGTCTGGAATACAGCAGGATTAGCGGCTGGGGATAAGTTTATTCTAACAACCGATTATACTGCGGCTAAAGAACCAAATAATGATTGGGCTACAATTCTAACGGCAGCAGCGACAGAGATTGTTTTGACTACATCTTATTCTGGTACTACTGGTGATATGACTGGTGACTATTTAATCCGTAAAGTATATAGCACCCCTACCAATGAACGGTGGCAGTATGCGACTGTTGATGGTAAGTTGTGTTTCACTAATGGAAGTACAAATGTTCAATATTGGGCTGGGGGTGCAACTTACGCTGCGGATTTAAATGCAACATATGCTACAAGAGCTAGATATTGTATCGAGTATGCGAATAGATTAATATTGGGGGACTTGTGGTTTCCCTATGGTGCCGCAGTTCGACATCCCTTAACAATTAGGTGTTCTAAAGAGGGTGTAATAAATGTCGAGGATGCGGATTGGACGGACAGTACGGCGGCTGATTATGATTTGCTTCAGACTGATGATTTTCTTAAAGGGTTTGGTAAGGTTGGGGCTAGTCTTATAGTTTATAAGTCTGATTCTATTATTATAGGAAACGCAACAGGTGAAGCAACTAACCCGCTTGTTTTTCCCAGGACTATACCTGGAATAGGTTGTATTGCACCACACAGTATAGTTCCAATTAGGGGAACAAATGCGTTTTTAGGGCGTGAGGATTTTTACATAATAGATGGCGATACTCCTATTTCAATAGGGGAAAAGATACGGAGTGAGTTTTTTAATCTTGTTAATAATACGGAAGCACAATATACATTCGGCTATGCGAATGTTTTGCAAAATGAGGTGCGATGGTTTGCAACAAGTAAGGATGGTGAGAGATTAGTATTTGTTTGGAATTTTAAAACAAATGAATGGTATTATTATAAATATTATGATGATATGTTTTGTGGTGGTCGTGGCTTATTAACAGAGGATACATAATGTCTATCGGTGCAAATTCTATCACGGAGCATTTTACTGCTTTTACCGTTGGTAATATTAACGGGCAGGGAAGTTATACTCATGCTGGAACCTGGGTTAATGAATCAACGGGTAGCGACACAGCAACAATAGCCATTCCTACTGGTCTTGACAAACGCATAAAGTTATGGTCAAATTCAAATACTACGCATGGGGGATGTAATCTTACTTTAAATAGTGGTTATCGCCCATATACTGGTTATATTCAAATGGCGGTAGCAGGACAATCCGGCAACTATGCTTGGTCTTGGCTCTCTATACGAAATTCTGCTGGGACAGAACTTACTGCTATCGGACTTGATAATGCATATAATATTGTTTATTGGGCTGGTGGTGCATGGCATAGTATCGGAACTTTTTCATATGGTATTTACAAGGCTCTTAAAATAGCATTTAACACATCGACAGGAAAGGCAAGTTTTTATATTGGTGGTGTATTAAAAGCATCTAATGTAACAATTGGTACTGGTCAAGTTTATAGTATCCGGCTTACAACTAGTAACGGTGGCAATTATCCAGTTTTAACATACTGGGATGATTTGGAGTTTAGTGGTGACGCTGTAGTTACTACTCCTACTGCACCTTCGGGTTTAACCGCAACAAGTGTATCAACGAGTCAAATTAATTTAAGTTGGACTGACAATGCAACAGACGAAACTGGTTTTAAAATAGAGGAGAGTACAGATGGGTCAAGCGATTGGACTCAAGTTGATACGGTTGGGACAAATGTTACTACATATCCAAGAACTGGATTAGACAGTGGTACTAAAACGTACTATAGAGTTCGAGCCTACAATAGTGCTGGTAATTCATCATATTCTAACACTGCATATGCTACTACAGATTCAGCACTCCTGTCCGGTTCATCTTCTATAACGGTATCATCATCTATTGCTTATTCTAGGTCAAGGGTATTTTCTGAGTCATCTATTATTACGGTTGCAACTTCTATTGGTGATGCTGGGGTTGGTGCTAGTGCTACATCAGATTACCAATATTATCTCGGTTCATACAATGGTAAGGTATTTGCTGAAAACAAGGATTATAAATCGGATGCTGGACAAAAAATTAATTCTTATTGGTTGAGTAAGCAGACCGATTTTGCAGATGAAGATATTACGTGTTTAGGTAAATTTAAAACGGTTTATGGAATGCAGTTATGGTATAAGGATATTGAAACGGATGTGCCAGTAACAGTCGGGATAAGCACTAATGGTGGAGTTACTTGGGAAACACAGACAAAAACTTTTGGGACTGCTGATGATAAAGAAAAAACTGCCTTATATTATTTTATAGTTACTGGTAATATTTTTCAGTTTAAAATCCAGAATGATAGTGATACCAAAACTTTTCAATGGACAGCATTAAAAGCCCTTTATACGATAGGCGGCGACTTCTTTGAGATAAATTAAATGTCAGAATATGTAGTTAATCTTCCTTATCCACATGATGTAACTGATATTGCATCAGTAAAGGAATATCTATGCAGACTCCGTGCATCACTACAGGATGATTCAGCTATGCAGTTAAGTAAGAAAATCAAATGGGCAAATTTAATTAACAAACCTTTTGTGAATGTATTAGAATATGGAGCAAAGCCCTGGGATTCTTCATATGATAATACCACTGCAATTCAAGCGGCACTAACTGCTGTTCCTAGTTCTGGTGGAACTGTGTATTTGCCACCTGGAACATATTTGACATCAAGTGTCTTGAGCTTAAAAAGTAATACTACATTACTTGGTGCTGGTATGGACTCAAGTATTATTTACGGGAAAACCGTTACTGATGATATATTGAAAGCAACAGGGTCTCTAGGAACTTCTATAGATTTAAATGCAAATGCGAGTAAAGGAGAGATAACCCTTACGATGGCTTCAGCTCCTACGTGGGTAGAGAATGACCTTTTACTTTTACAGTCCACTGATAGTTATTCTAATCATCCTACAAATGCCTATAAGGCTGAAATAGTTCGAGTCCTGTCTGTATCTACCGTAACAGTTACTTTGTGTGGTAGACTACAAGATGACTACACTACCGCTAACGGTGCAAAAGCCTCTAAAATAAATACAAAATCTGGGATAAAGTTACAGGGTTTTCAAATTCTGGGTAATCCTATAGCCGCCAATAAGAATGTAAATGGACTTCGTTTTTCCTATATTAAGGATTCAATTATAGACGAAATTAAATGTACTAGAACCTGTGCAACTGGGATGACGTTTCAAACATCTTATAATATCAGGGTTAATAAATCTATGGTATCTGAAACTCTTTGGAATCTTAGTGGTTGGAGTTATGGTTATGGTATCCAAGCTTATGACGCTACTACGGATATTATTGTCAATGAAGCTCATGTTGAAAAAGTCCAACATGCAATTACTTTTGGGGGAACGCTTCCTGTACGTTTCGCTAGAATAACAAACAGTTATTTAACCTCTCATCGGTCAAATAATCCTATTGATGTCCATTTGGGTGATGAAATCTATTTTGAGAATTCTACCGTTGTTGGTAGTTGTGGCGTGGCAAATGGTAATATCGTGCTCCGAGATTGTGATATATATAGCAATGGTAATATTCATTGCATTGCTAATCGTGACCTTAATTGGATGAATTTAAAACTTGATGGTTGTCGTTTTTTTCAAACGACAACTGACCCTGATGTGGCTGCAACCGTAGAGGCACTTATTAAAATTACCTACTCAACCGTAGAGCGTCTTACTATTGATAACTGCGAATTTCATTTACCTGGAATCGTTCCTGACGAAGCAGTTATTTGGAGTGCGGCAGATAAAAACTTTATTAATAATAATAAAATATTTTCTGACCAGGCTGGTGTTACAGGTGTTTCAATAACAAATGATGCAAGTCTTCTTTCTCTTATTGGTAATCATCTTTCCGAATGCCCGACACCTTACACATCAGCAGCAACGGTTGAAGAAATCGCCCATAATACGTAAACAAAATGAATAAATTATACGTCTCTCCGCACATCAGCTTACAAGAATATTCCTGCAACTGTTGCACTAAATTACCGCCTTCCTTTGATATTGATAGTCCTAATGAAATTTTCCTTGAAATATTTGACGCATTTGAAATAATAAGAAGTGAGTTTGGAAAGCCCATGAAGGTTACTGGGTACAGGTGTCCAGAACACAATAAGGAAATTGGCGGAAGTTATTTAAGTGCTCACATGTTTGGCTGTGCTCTTGATTGCACTACAGGTAGTTGGGCAGAATCAGAACGGTTTATGACAATAGTAGAGGATATGTTTCCAGATTTAAGAATGGGGATATATGAGAAATTTTGTCACATAGATTTGGCTTTTAGAATCTTTCCTAAGGCTTCAGAATTTTGGCGGCCAGGTGTTAGGTGGCAAGGATAATGAAATTTATAAGACCTTTTGTTCCAGATGAGAAGAAGCTGGAATTTTTTTACAATAAACTTATGACTGAACCTCTCTATATAAGTAAAGAATATCGCACTTCTATGACAGTCCAACAGATGATGTTATATTGGTTTTTTAGTTCACAGAGTGTGTTTTATGAAATAGGAAACTTTAGTGGACTTTTGGGGTTTACGAATATTGTGCCTGGATATAAATGTGGCTTGGCTCTTAAGCTCTGGGATAAATCAATCTGGGGTCTTGGATTAGCAAAAGAAGGAAGAAGTTTAGTCAATGAGTTTATGAAGTATTATAGACTCAAGCGAATAGAGACTGATTCACCCGATGAAACAATGGTTAAATTCTCAGAGATATTCGGGTTTAAAGTAGAGGGAACTCAAAGATTTGGGTTTATGATAGATGATAAAAAATTAACGACTATGTATCTTCTTAGAAAGATACGTGGAGGATAAAAAATGTGTATGGAAAATGATAAAATGCTGTGGGAAACAATACAGTCTCCTTTTGAACGTGAAATGCGAGAGAAATTATTAACAAATATTCAGGCAAGGCAAGGATTAGGAGCAACTAAATTACCACAGAATATGCCGATAACATCACCTATGCCAACAAGTGCATATCAGGCAATGAATATACCTATGAGTTATTTTCTGGGAATGCCTTATACACAGAGAGGGTTTGGAACGGCTGGTGCTTATGGACTTCCAACTGCTGCCCCTCCTCACTCTGGCCCACCTGCAAGAATGACGGCTACGTCTCAAGCATCAGCTCAAGCAGCACCAGGTATATCGGCACAGGCAGCACCTGCTCCAGCACCGCCAGATGTGGGTGCTCTGGCAGCACCAATGAGTCCGTGGGATATTTATAGGGCAAATATAATGGGTGGAAGAAGATGAAGAATGGATTTAGCGAGGCTTATTCAAAATTTATAAACATCGCACCGAAGAACTGGACTCAAACAGATTTAACCAGATTTGTAAAAATACATAGCAGTCAACCTGAATCGGAATTTTTGGAGAGTCAAAAGAACTTTAAAGCATTAGGAGAAATAAGATGGCACAACGAAATATAGATGACCTCGATTGGTCAGGTTATTATGACCCACGTACACGGGCAGACCCAAATGAATGGTTTCAACAACAAATACCAGGAGGTCAATGGACAGGACCTAAACCCCAACTCCCAGATTTTCCAGTAATAGATTGGACTAATCCACCTACCCCACCACCCGAGCCTGAACCAGAACCTACTCCACCATCCCCCACGCCAACACCTACACCAACACCATCCACATCACCTTACGCAAGCCCTTATGGGACTACAGCCGAATATCCACCTACAGGATTAACAGGTGAAGATTACACTATGCCTCTAATGGATTATTTTAACTTCCCTCCTGAATGGGGATTAGCTGGGATGACTTTAGCAGACATGACAGAAACAGGAATGCCCGTAGATATTAATGCTTATGCAAAAGCTCAATTACCTATGTTACAGACACAGATGTCAGATTGGGCTAAACAAGCATCAGAACAGGCAGGATTAGCGGGAACACGTTGGTCTACACCATTACAGAGAAACATCACTGAGCAGGCTAATAGGCTAGCACAGACGTATGGTGCAGATATAGCGGGTAAGTGGTTAGAGTCGCAAGAAGCGGCACGTGGCAGGCAAATGGGGGGTGCTCAAGGGCTAATGGGGCTGGGTTCGTTATACAGCCAGTTACCATTAGATGTTTCACAGCAAATGATGAATATGTCTACACAAATGCAGGGGATGGGGCAGACAGAGATTTCTTCACTTATGCAGGAATTTTTGAGAACAGCACCAGAGAATAATCCGTGGCTACAAATGCTCCTGGGTGCGACACAACCAGGTGGCTATTCACCAGAGATGTATCAACAAGGTGGAGGGTCGCAATGGTTAGGTTTATTGGGTCAATTATTACCCGCACTTATAGGTGCATTTTAAGGAGAAAATAAAATGGCAGTAATAAATCCGTTACCTTATCTTATGCAACAAGGTCAACAAAACCCATTCTATAATCCGTTCTCTCCAAAACCTAATATTGCTGCTGGAGTAGGTTCTAGTTTGACTGGTTATTTTCAGCAGGCACAAGCTAAAAAAGAAACAGAACGAGCACAGGCATTACAAAAAGAACAATGGACAAGGGAGCAGGAACGAAAAGAGATGGAGACTAAAGCTAGAGCAGATTATTATGCGGCTCAAATTAAAAATTTAGAAATGCCGACTCCAGAAAAAATAACTGCGGCTCAAGAAAAATATCAGATGCTTCTACAGTCTGGAATGTCCGAAGAAGATGCATTACAGCAAGCTGTATTAGGTAGACCACCAAAAGGAAGTGCCGAAGATATTTATAAAGAAACGGATAGATTAGCTAAAGAAAAAACAACCAGAGCTAGGGCACAAAATACTGCAATAAATAAGGTAATTACTAAATTACAGAAAGAACAAGCACGGTTACAAAGGATAGTAACTCCAACATCAGCAATAGATAGGATGGTGATAAAAGGAAGTAAAGACCCCGTGATTCTTGAAGCCCAGAAAGCATTACCAAATATTGCACAGGCATTAACCGTATTAGAACCCATACAATCAAATACGGCTTTAGGAAATCCTGCTAGTAAATTTAGAGAAACAATGATTAAGATGGCAGGTAATACAGATGGTATAAAAAGCGGTGCATTTTTTAGGGCATATACCAAAGGTGCTGAAAAAGAATTAGGGCTAGAAAAACCCACCCCAATAAAACCACAAAAAGAAGAAGATTTATATAAACAACTACCAGATGAATTAAAGGCTGAATTAGAATTAGCAAAAAAACAGGGAATCCCAGAAGAACAGATTTTAGCCTGGTATTTAAAATGGATACAGGAACAAGGTAAAACAATTAAAAAATAAATGCCACAATCATTTAGTGATTTTGTAGAAGAGCAGAAAAAACAGACCACCACTGGTGCGTCTTTTCACGACTTCGTACAGAATCAAATAAGTCAGGCTGGGACTGATGAATTAAAATATGAAAAACCAGACCCTTATACTCAAGCTCGGATAGCTGGGGTAGAAGCCACACAAACGTATGGTGGTATCCCCAAAGGATTATATCCATATACTTCTCTATTAGAAAGGGCTGCTGGGGGAATCTCTGGTGGTATTTCAGAGCTTGGTGGAAAGTTAGAAAAAACCCGTAAATATATGGTAAAGAAATTAGGGATACCAAAGTCAGTAGAAGAATTCCGCTTGATTGGCAAACCTTCTAAACAAAATATATTTGAACAGATGCAGGAAAAGCGAGGCAAGTGGGCTGAATATTGGAGAAAGAAGGGTGCAAAAGGATTGCCTGGTGAGGTTATGGCTGGGCTTGGTAGTGCGGCAGAAGTCATACCTGAAATAATGACTCTTGGTAAATTTGGGCTTCCTATTCATGGTGCTTTAGGTGGTGCAGTTGAGGGTGGTGCAAAAGGTGCTGCCGTTGGTGGCTTAAAGGGTGCATTAATGCACGGTATTATAGGTGGGCTGGGTAAACTTCCAACTGGCACTAGACTACCCGCATGGTTTACTGTAGGTGCTGCTACTACACCTGGTGGCATAGAAGAACGAACTGCTGGGGGGTTGACGTTTGCGGTGTTAGGATTAACTGGTGGCAGTAAGAAAATAAGTATGAAAGAATTCATCAGTAATTATCCTAAAATAGAGGCTAAACTTGGGGAGAGAAATGCTAAATATGTTATGAAAAAATTCTTTCCTGACATAAGTAAAGAACAACTTAAACAGGCTGGTGGTGCAAAACCAGTTTTAGAGGAAGTAATAAAAGAAGTAGAGAAACCAATCCCTATAAAACCAATAGTAAAAAAAGTAACACCCCCTATTGAAATAGAAAAACAGATGGAGAAAGGTGTAGAACCAGTAGTAGATGTTAATAAGGAAGTAGAAACAGAAACCAAAGATATAGAATTAAAATATGCAGGAATACCTATTAGTCAACAAACAATTAAACAGCTTGGTGAAACAACAAAGGCAACTAAATTAGCCAGGAAAGTAGTTGATGTTTTACTAGTAGAACCTCAGTTTAAACGGATAGGTGCACCTGATACTGGATTAGCATTTAAGCGGTTTTCTGGGATACAGGAATATGAGTGGGAACAAAGTAAGATAAAAATTAAAAAAGTAATAAAAGCCATGCCCGATGGGAAGGCACGTCAGAATTTAACCTGGATGGCAGAACGTCCTGGAATATTTAAACGAGAGCTTGAACGTGGAACTTATAAAAAAGAGATGAGCGTGGCTTATCGTGAGGTGAGAAATTTTTATAATGATTACCAGGCTAAACTTAAAGAGGCTGGCATCCCAGCCGAATGGCCTGGAAGCATGATAGCTTCTTTAAGAGAAGAGAACTCACATTTAACTAATTCTTTAAAACGACCAAAATTAGATTCTGCTAGACGGGATACCATGAAGGCTCAAATAAAAGATAATTTAGAAATTATAAAATTCCTTACTAGTAAGAAGATTCAATATGTTGGTATCCCAAAGTTCTGGCTTGAATCGTGGTTTGAAAGCGAGAGGGAAACAGGCAGGGATGTTCCTAGTATTATTACACAGTTCTTCCATGAACGAAAAACCAAGAGCATTGAAGAACTTGCTGGTTGGTTGACGGGTAAAAAGATAATCAAACCAGAAGATACAGATGCAGCTATCGTTATGGCTTCTTATGCTCATCAGGTAGGAAGAAAACTTGCTTTGGCTGAAATATTCAATCCAGCTAAACGAGAAGGTTTAATAAAAGACCCTGAAAAAGCACCTCCTGAATGGCAGTTTTTATCCTTTAAGGAATTTCCAACTATACGGGGCAAGAAAGTTCATCCAGTATTAGCTCATTATTTTGAGAATAATTTAATTAAGATGAAGTTTTTACCACCACAATTAGGTGCGGTTCTCGGCACGGTTAAAATGTTACAGTTTTATAATCCTATATTTTTACCTATGTATGACGTTTATCAAGCATGGTGGGCTGGTTCTGTGCGGAGTAGAAAGACTCCTGTATTTATACAAAAAGCATTTAAATCTATGTTTCAAAAAGACCAGGCTTATTGGGATATGCACTATTGGGGCGGATTTTCAACACCATTTACCCCCAGCTATAAGAATCATATGTCAGAAGCAAAAGACTGGATTGCTAAGAATCCTATATTAAAAACAATTGCAAAAAAAGCACTTTTTCCAGTTCCCCTTATGCGAGCATCCTGGACTGCGGCATGGACAGGTGACCATTTCATACGGATGATAACATATCATCATTATTTAAACGAGGGGTTATCACCTAAAGAAGCAGCGCAATTAACAGCAACCGACCATGCAGATTATGCTGGGATTCCCACTAGAACAAGGAAGTGGGTAAATCCAATTATTTTTACTCCCTCATTCAAAATAGCTATGACAGCAGCACAAACAGAAATGGTAACATCCGCAGGTAAATTATTAATAAGAGCGGCCAAAGGAAAGGCTGGACAGCCAATAAACCCAAGAGAAAAATACATGGCTAAAGCTCTATTAGGATTAGTAAGTGGCATGGCAATACGACATTTCTTTTTTAGGGCATTGGGATTTAAAACAGATAGGTTTGGGTTACGGTATTCTAAATCAATCGTTACGGATGAGGGAGAGAAGAAAGAATTAGTAATTCATACAGCTTCTCCTGATAACGTAATTCAACGAATGTATCATAGGGCTTCAAATATGTGGACATCCATTAAAGATGGCGACATAGACCAGACTATTAATTCGGCTAAATGGGACTTGCATCCTATGTGGCAGTTAGCTATAGAGCAGTGGAGTAATAAAGGCACTGACTTTGAACCTATTTCTAACAGCTTTGATAGTTGGGATAAAATAGCAAAGGACAGAACCGTCTATTCTATACAGCGTATCCTTCGTTACACAGAACAACTTACTGGGCCAGGTGCGAAGCGGAGAGAGGCACAACGTGCTTTAAAGAAAGACCTCGGTAAATTCGCAGGGGAAGTATTAAAATGGTTTGTACTTCCTTACACACGTTCTCCCGCAGAGAAGCGGGTACAGTATCAAATCCTGCGATTAAAAAGCACGTTTCTTAGAACTAGTAGAGAAAAACCTGCGAAATCAGAGAAGGAATTGGACAATAGGGTAAAGAAGTTTCAGGATGAATTACGAGATATTTTAAAGGAATTGGAGAAATAAAATTAAGACAACTACTTGCTTTGTAATAACAATCATCACTCTATTAGGGGGGATGGTATTTGCTACGTTTTTTAAAGGCGTTCCTTATACCATATTTGCAACAAGTGTAACAGCCGTGTTTGGTGCGTTAGCGGGTAAGAAACTCATACAGAAACACACAAACTTTAACGGGGGTATAAAATGAACTCTAAAAACATTGTTAAATATGGTTTAATTGCCATGCTGGTATTTACTATTCTATTTCTTAGTGTCAAATCCTGCAACATCTATGATAATTACAGTGTTCTCAAAGGTCAATATAATCTATTGCAAACTGAAAATAATACTCTAATCAAAGTAAGTCAAAAAGAGATAACTGAATATCAGAATACGATAGCAGAGAGAGACACTAAAATTAAAGAGATTAGTGCAACAATTGCAGTAAAGAATAAGAAGATACAAGATTTGCATATTGCCACGCAAAATCTTGAAGATACGCTAGATTTTTACACCCTAATTCCAAATGAGGACAAAATTGTCAACTTACGGAAACAGGTCGAGGCATGGAAGGATAAGTTTGCGATTATTAGTACCATTGTCAAGGATAAAGATGAGATTATTTTTAATCTTCAGGAGAAGTATAATACTCAACTGAAGATAAGTTTAAACTATAAAGAAATGTATGAGAAGTCCCAACGGTTAGTGCTTCTTGCCGACAAAAGATTAAAACTTGCCGACAAGAAGATACGAAATGCAAGACTCGGCTCTACAGTTAAGACTATCGCATTAGGGGCGGTAGGGGGGTATCTAATCTATAAGGTGGTGAAGTGATGGCAAAAGAAAAAGAACTAACCCTGAAAGAACGAATGGCAAGAATTGAGGCTGTTGTTACTTATATTAAGGACAACGACTTAAAACATATCTACGGCGTTCTTAAGATGGTTATAATGTTAATGTCTGGAATATTCCTTACTATTTTAGGTGGCTTTATAACTATGCTGGTTAAATAATGGCAAAGTCCCCTCTAAAGCAAACACTCGCTGAATTTCGTACCAAACACTTCAAGGAAGAAATGAGTAGAAATCTTGAAGTAGCAAAGAACATACGGGATAACCCAGAGAATAGTGCTAAAGACCGCAACGAAGCCGTCAAAAGCATTAGTCGTATGCTGGGTGCACTTGCACCCGAAAAGGTATCACCTGCTTCAAAACCTAAAGAATCAAAAAAGGAAGAACTCACAGAAAGCGATAAGCTAGATATACAACAGATAATAAATGAAACAAATCAAGTGGACAATTCCTAAGCTCCGTTTTTTGACAGACAATTCTTTCTATCATTTCGTAAAGATATGCGGAGGGTATGTTCATCAAGGCGAGGACATAAGTAAAGAAATACACCTCCCTCTCTGTATCTTCTCACAAGACCCGACAATCAAACGCAGGGCTATCGCTATGCCTAGAATCTGGCGTAAGACTACTGTATTCACTAAGTGGAAAGCTATCTGGGATTACCTTCAGGATAATGAGGAACGGCAGTTAATAGTATCTGAAAACGAGAAACTCGGTATCCGAATGCTGGACTGGGTTGCACGGCAGATACTTAGGAATGATAGACTGCGGCAAATCTACCCTGAACTACAAATTGTAGATAGGTCATGGACAAACAACCATCGTTGGAGTGGTGCAGAGATTGAACTTCCACGTAAAGGGATTTATTCAGAACCCAGTATTGCCGCAATAGGAGTGAAGGGGGCGGCTCAAGGCGGGCACTTCACGCACATCCACATAGATGACCTTGTTGGACAGGACGCTATGGATTCACCGATAGTATTAGAGGGTGTGTTGAGATGGTGGGATAACGTAGATGAACTATTAGTTCAGCCTATCCTCACGGAACCAAACCCAAGTACTATTTCAATTGTGGGTACTTTTTGGAAGCCAGGTGACTTCTTCTGTTATATCCAAGAGAAGTATTCAGAATACCAGTGGCGGATAACCCCATGTCAAAAAGATGATAGCCTTAAGGATACTGATAATATAACATATATTCAAAATAAAAGCGTTAATGCTGGTGAAAGCAATTATCCAGAAGTATTCTCAACAGACCATTATATTAAAATGCAAAACAACCCAGAGAAGGTTACTATCTATTGGGCACAGCACATGAACGCACCTCATAAATCTAGCGGACTTACTAAGTTTGATTTATCGTGGCTCAAGTATTATAGATGGGATAAAGATGAAAATAATGAGGTTGAAATGGTGTGCCTTAAGGATGACGATACAGATGGGGAAAGGATATCAATATCTAATATTAATCCTTATGGCTTTATAGACCCTGGTGGGTTTGCAGAAATGAAAATGATTAAGAAGGGGTCTAGGAATGCACTCCTTGTTGGAGGACAGCAATATAATGGTATTAAAAAGTTTGTAACCTATACTTGGGCAGGTAAATTCAAACGCCCCAGTCTGTTTATGGATGAGGTGCTAACAGCTCACAATACAGGCAAGCCCAGGATGTGGAGAATAGATACTGTTGGGACACAGCCGTATATCTATAGAGATATCTTAGAAGAACGTGATAAATGGAAGAAAAGTGGGGCACTTAAATCCCCATTCTATATCTCACCTATCGAAGCGGACACTAGAAAGGACGCAAAAGACAGCGATATCCAAGCATTGATAAGCCCCATGTCAAATGGTGAAATATATATTCATAGAGATATGAAATACTTGATAGCTGAAATAGCAAGTTTCCCGAATGGGCTAACAAAGGACTTACTTGATATGTTGGCAAAGCTAAACAAGATGTACTGGACAAGACGGAAGCCTGTTAAACCCAAGAAAAACTGGATTAGTCAAAACCCAAGCGTGGATTGTCGCAGTAAGATTACGGGATATTAGCTAGGAAAATATTCCCCATTTTTAAACTTTATAATTCCTTGCTTACATAGTTCATAACCTACTTTCATTAAAGAGAAGTGGGCTTTTCTGTGCTCGGTCTTATCGGTTAAAAATAAATTTAATTCATCATTATTTAATTTATCTCCATCTATATGATGAACAATCTCACCAGGTTCTAAATATCTACTTAGCTTCTTTTCCATTACCAATCTATGTTTAGGGACATACCCATCCTTGGTTGCATGTGGGTGATTAGGTTGGTGAGTAATGAGATAGCCCCCACTTTTATACGCCCCACCCTTCCAGTTAGCGTTAGTGTTGCCACTCCTAATACCTTGATGCCTTGAATAATATATTTTCATTCCTTCTCTTTTTGTCCTAATTTTTATTCGGAGTTTTTCAAGCCATGTTTTTATTGTTGTTGTTCCAATGTTACACAGTTTAGCTATGTCAGGTATCGAATATTTTTCTAAAACATACTTCTGGTTTAACCATTTGTAATTTCGATATTCAAATATTTGTTCAATTCCCTTTGAATAATATAAAGCTACAGCTTTTCCTTTGTCCCTTCTCTTAATATTAAATCTTTTTAACCACTGGAAAATTGTTACATTATTGACATTACATAATTGTGCTATTCTATAGGTAGATAATTTTTCAATAGTGTACTTTTGATTTAACCATTCTTTGTTTTTATATTTTTTCATACATATAGTATATCACAATAGTATGAAAAAGTCAAGTCTTTTTTTCAAGGCGGTCAAAAATTACTGGTTACTGATTACTTTATTTTTTATGTTCAATCTTTGTAAGTTTAATCTCTCGTCCTGTAAGTTCTACTTTTAGATATTCTAATATAGCTCGCACTAGTTCCTGTAGTGATATATCATATAGCCCAGGTATTTCTATTTTCTTCTTTATTAAACGAATTTCTCTAGCAGTAAGAATTTTATCTTGCTTAATCTCTCTTAGTACACCTTTAATATAAAGCACCTCTTCTTCTAAGTGGTTGAAATGCTCATTAATATCTGTTTTTCTACTCATTTTATTCCTCCTTTTGTGTGTATTTCATAGTGACGTTTTAAGGATAGCTAGCATTGTGGTGGTATTGCATAAACATTCCAGGGTATCTAATTGATGCCTTATGTTCCCATTAAAGAGGTCTGTCTCTAATTGTTGTTTCTCAGTCTCTATGCTTTTAATTAAATTTCTAATATTCGTATCCCCTTTTTTACTCATTTTATTTTCCACTCAAATTTTAAAGTAGGTTCATCTCCCACACTTGTACTAATAAGGTTGAACCAAAATTTTTTAAGTGTTTCTTCAATGGCGTCATTCATTTTAAAATTAGCACCACCACCCTCCAATCTGTAAGAAATTTTTAACTCACCATTTTTCATTTTCATTTTATTCTCCTTTATAAATAAATCCCCACCTACGCTGTATTACTGCCACAAACATTAGCCACGAAAACGAAACTCGAACCCAACTTCCCCTTCCAGTCCCACTTCGATTTAAATACAATTCTATTCTAATGCAGGGCAAAACATCAAAAGCCTTACATCTCCCACCCCATGCTCCACCTGGCTTTATCCAAGCATTTGCACTAAATTCATATACAACCATTGGTTCCTCCATTAATCAGTATATCATACTAGCATCCGTCCTGTCAAGTGTTACTTCACCATTTTTTCCATACTTCACTATCATGCTTTTCCTCATAATCAGGATGCCACAGTCCCTGTGATATTAAATTAATACCGTCATCTATCTTGAATTCCAGAACCAACCCGTCTGGATTCTGCGTGGTCATCCAGTTTTTACCCTTAACTATCTTAACCCTATTTATATCAACGCTCAAATAAACTCGTGGTCTATCAACAGTCGATGCCCCACCATACCCTATATCATTATTCCCAAATTGACGTTTATGTTTTTCAATGTTTATAATGGCTACTCCATTTCTAAGTCTATCATCTATTTCTCCAATCTTTGGCCCCATCATATATGCATCTTTGGTGACTAGGTAATCGATAATATTCAAAGCATCTGGCAGTATTAGTTCCTCAAAGTTAATAGACCGTTCTACAAATTCTACCTTCCCCGATTTACATGCCCCAATGAATTTATCAAGAGCTTCTTTATTGGAATACTTTAGTATTCGCTTTTTCAATTCAGGCCCCCCCATTTCTGAGGTAAGAAAACGAATACGCTCAAAGTTATCTATATTCATTATTGCTGAATTTAAAGCCAAAACAGTTTTTCCTGCCTGTGATTTTCCAGCAACGCAAATTGTATTCTTGGTATAAATTTCTACCCAATCCCCAATCCCCAGTGGAAGGCTAATCTTTAATGGGATAGTCGAGGCTTCCCACCAGTTCATTACATCTACCTTGTCGGCTATTTTCCTGAACCTACCATTTATCTCTTTATCTCTTTCTAGCTCTCCCTTCTTTACCATCCTTGAAAGCTCACCAGATACGTTCTTTCTGTCTGAACGGCTGTTTAACTGAAGCCCAGTATAAACATCCCTAACATGAAACCATCCGTGTGTATCCTCTGTCCACTCACGAACAGATTCCGCCAGGCTAGGCTCATTCCCTTCATATACACCGACTAGTTTCCTTAATGTGGCGACTACTTTGGTAGCATCTTTAGTTCGGGTGGCACGTTCTATGTCGGTTTGTTTTAAATCTACAGTTATATATTCCTTTAGCTTATTGAAGAAGTCTTGTAATTCTTCAGGCGAGGGTGCTTTAGTTTTTTTATCTATTTTATTTCTCCTTTAATTTTCTATGGATTTTACACCTACCTTTGGGTTCTTTTCCTTCCAAGAAAAGTTGTGTTCGGGTTATGGGGCAGTGCGGATTAGCTAATTTCTGTGTGGCAATGCAGATTGTTCTGACAATGAATTTTGTGCCCTTCTCATACTTAGGTTTCTTCTTCATCTTTTTCTCCTTTTAAATTACCACTTACCTTTTCAAGATTAATTACCTCTCCAGTAATAAATTTTTTAAAGTAATCTATTTTCTTTTTAGTTCTATCTTCTAAAGCCATATAACATCCTAAGAAATATTTAGAACAATCGCATTCCCGAACCTTTGGGATATAATATCGCCCAAACCACCGCCAGTAAAGAACATATTTAATCCACTCTAACCCTTGATACAATGCTCTTGTTTCCTTTTTCTTTTCAGATAAGTCGTACACAATACAAATATTCCCGATTGCTAAATTATATAAAAAATCATTATCCAAATCCTGAATAATAAAATCCCATCTCTTTTGCTCACACGCCGTAGATTGAATTCTTATAAATCCAAATGGTTTATTACGATTATTAAAATGCAACCCATTTGTTAAATTATAATAATACTTATTCACTTTATTCCTCCCGCCAATGCTTTTAATGCACTAAAATCAGCCAGTTCTATGTGGACTTCACCCTTGGTCTGGTAGCAAGAACGTAGTTTGTAGCAGTATCCAAACAGATTATTATTCCTGATATACTTTCCCAGCTCTATTGCCTGGTCTATTGATGGTTCTCCATATCCATTCCAGCTTTTTATGCCATTTCCGTTACAGCCGTCGCCGTTCCCGAAGATGTTATTTCCATATAATTGAATTGCCGTAACTAAGTCTTCCACGTCTGCAATTCCATGCACTTCCAGCCTACACCCTAAGTTCATAAGTCTATCAAAATGTTTTGGGTCTGCAGAAATGATTAATTGTTCAATCCAATTATTAAGTAATGCATTTTCTGCGTACCAAATATTAAACCATTCAACATTATTTCTTTCTCCATCGCATTCACTCATGGGGATTATAAAAAATTTCTCTATCCCAGTATCTTTCAGCTCCTTGAGTATTCTTGCGTTCAGTCTTGAGTAATATGGATACAGCCCAGCATCATACACACTTTTAAACCCCTGCATATTATTAAGATAACAGTAGAATTTTGCTATTTCAGGCCGCTTGATTGAGCAAAAATCATGTATCCTAATGAAGGGGACTATGCCGAGGTCTTTGCACTGCAAAAGAAACATTTTAAAAGTATTCCAAAAATTTTCATTCCACACATCCAAATTAAATGTTGGTGTATTTATTTTCCACACATCAAACGAATAAGGCTGAAATATATTACCATCATGCGAATGAATCAAAAATATCTCTGTTGCATTCCCTCCTGCCTCACTTAATTTATATAAAAAACTTGTATAATGTTGATCCATTTGCTGAATTAACTCATAAACTGATGCCCCAAACCAGGGTGGCTTTGGCTCTGGTACTGTTGGTGGGTCTGGCTCTGGCACTACTGGTGGTGTTGGTTCTGGCTGTGATTCGGGCTTAGGCTTGCAGAATAATCCTTTAATCCAAGCCCAAATATTTCTTAAAAATTTCCAAACGTTTATTTTCTTCATCTCTCACTCCTTCCAATTAAAAATTCCTAGAAAATCTCCCTCTTCGTCGAAAGCGAACCCTATACACAGCTCATCAATTTCTAAATTATAGCCTCTCTCCCGTATTTTCTTCCAATTCCAAGTTTCACTTATTTTATTAACAACATCTTTTCTTCTCCAATCTGCTGCCCACATTAAAAACTCACCCTTTTTATTTTTAAGTACCCACCCATCAAATTTACTCATTGCTTACTCCTTTTCTTATTTTGCTCTGTGTTTATAAAATCTTTTAAGAGACCATCAACGAATTTCCAAGTTTCGAGTTCTGTTTTTCCCATTTCCCTAGATGAGTGAATTTTAATTATTTTCTTTTTTTCTTCATCAATCTCAATGATTGCTTCTATAATCATCTCTTACTCCTTTATAGGCTGGGAGAACAGGTCTGAGTCCGAGGTCTCCACAGTTTGCTTCCCCGAATGACTCAACTTTATTCCTATTCCCCAGCCTTATTTTCATTCTCTAATCCATTTTTTAATCAAATCATATTCCATGCACGGCAGTATAACGATTGCCACACAGACATAGAAAAGTATATAGGCAAAGACTCTCATTCTATCCCTCAAATAATAAAATTAGAAACATAGGAATGCCTATAAATAATATACAGAGTGCTTCCATTCCATGAATTGGAAAGTAATACCAAAAGTCTTCCCATGCACTGTCAATAAAAGTCATAACTAAATGAACAATAGCCAAAATAAAATTTATTCCAAAATATCCAATTATAAGCCAAATCCACCAGGTCATTGTTCCTCCTCTCTTTTGACATCTTTGTATTGAAAAATAAAATTCAGCCCTTCTTGATTTTCATAATAGCCTCTAAATTCAAAGGGGTTAATGTCGTGGATTCTGATTATTGTTTTCCCTTTATGTTTATATTTTTCTACTTTGCCCATTTATTCCTCCTTTATAAATTTATAAAAGAAGTCAAAAATTTTGGTGCGATTATCCCACAACCAATTAAAACTATCAGCATGGGCTTCAGTATGACATTGTCTACAAAGAGGTATCTTCTGCCAGTCCTCTGCACCCGTAGCCCGTGTCCTGGGGAAGTGATGCCCCTCACTCGGTCTGTCGGGATGCAGGAGACAGGGTGAGTTATCTACATATTCCAGCCATTTTTTAATCCCATGTAAATCCGTCATATTGTCTGACGTTTGTTCACGTTCACGTTTAGGTTCATCTTTATCTTCATGCTTATCCAGATACTTGTGCGTAATTTTATGCCACGAAATATTCTTACCCTCAGGGAGTAAATTAAGGTCTGGGTAAGTGTCAAAGAATTTAATAGCATACCAGAGGCTGCGTTTAGATATCCCAGTATCTACTGCAAGACGAGCCAGTAACGAAGTTATGGGTGTTTTCGTTACACCTCGAAGTTCTTTACCGAGTTTATGGTAAGTCTCTATTAGTATCCATCTAGAGTGAAACACCCCCTCAGTAATGATGGCCTTACAATCCTCAACCAAGCAATAATACCACTCTTGTTTTTCTATTGGTTGCATTTTTTACCACCAATGCAATAATCCCATTTATATTGATAACAGGCTATGGGACAATTGCCAATATAATTTAAAAAATCTTTAGTTGAATATGCAGAAATAGCAATTGAATTACTGGGAAGTTGATAGTTAACTATTAAATCAATGGCTTTTAATTGCCTAATTAATTGCTGAACATCACACGGGAGGAAACCACAAGTATATAAAGTTATGCGTGGTCTAGTTTTTTTCCTTTTTGGATAGCACGCAAGAGTTCCATCTCCAATGTACCATTGTCTCGTTGTTAGTGGGGTTAAAATTAAATTCACTGGCACGGCTTTTTTGCCCCCTGGATACCAATTTTTCCAGATAAGAAACAATTCAGGATAAGCAAGCGATTGATAATTATAACAATAATAATTATTTTTAACAAAATATCGTTTTCTTAAATTTCCACCTTGTTTAATTCCAAAAGAGGCTAATGTTTTAGAAATATATTGTATGTATTCAAGGTGTTTAGAAGAATACGAAAATCTTGCGGAATAATTCTTATAGGCTATTAAACAACCATCACCTAGTAGCTCACCATTTATCCACTCCTTTGCTTTTAGGGATAGGTTGCAATGATTTCCTTGTCGCAGATGGAATGCTTCCCCCCTAGAACGAAGGGGTATGTTTAATCTTATCATCCATCTCTGTATAGTAGATTGTCCCGCACTGCATAATTCACCAATTTGACGGGGGCACAATCCATTAACCCAATACTGTTGATTCATCCATTCTCCATCTTTATATTTCTTCATAATAAATAAAGCCCCTGTTCAACAGTAGAGAGCAAGTAATGATAGAATAGACTTGCCTGCCTACTAAGGGGCTTTCCCTTATTTGTTAATGGATTTTCTACCATTTCTCACTCTCTATCAATAAGTATATCATACTTTCACCTAAAAGTCAAGCCTTATTTTTGTAGCCTTCTATTAATACCCAGCGAGAATTAAATACTGATTCCGTAACAATATTTTTACATTCTTCAACCAAGAGGAGATACCAATCGGTCTTTGTAAGTTTATCTATTTTATTTCTCCTTTTTTCGTAAACAAGAATTAATATATTCTTGGTCTTTAAAAAAAAGGTCAAGATGTTTATTTATTGTTTTAGCCCTCTCGTTTGGAATATCTATTGTCCCCACTGATTGACAAGAATTAACAGAAGTAAAAGAAAAACATGGATACCACTCAT